>OGPJ01000509.1_pt1 | contig 31136 bp, 28 predicted proteins | sample 1552831 | NCBI WGS metagenome assembly OGPJ01 (sample SAMEA2579914, study PRJEB22360) | human gut metagenome | biome: human gut; feature: human-associated habitat; material: faeces | place: Denmark | collected 2008/2010
CCATTATCGGTAGAAGGGCAGTTAAAAACCATCGCCGAAGCGAAGGATAAGATTGCGACCCGTGGGAAATATGATGCAAACTATCATTATGCAGTGACAGATCTAGATCAAAACGGACGGCTGGAATTGATTATAGCAACTGAAATGAATGGAACAGGTCATATTACCCATAACTGGTACTACGAGATCAGCAAAGATGGTTCAAAATTGAAAAAATGCAAAGGAAAAGCCTTTGGAAAAGAAGGGCATGACATTTTAGATGCCATTAATACTGTCTATATTGATCAAAAAGAGCATAATTACTACTATAGAGTGTATGGCATCACCCATGTGTCCGGCGGCGAAAATTATGAGTCACTCGGATTTCTGCAATTGAAAAATGGTACATTAACCGATAATTACCTTGCAGGAGGCTCTCATATTGTTTCTAAAAAAGGAAAAGGAAAATTAAAGAACAGTTACTATAAACTGACAAAAAATGGAAATAAGAAAACCGCCAAAATAACGAAAAAGCAATACTTGAATATCGATTCGTTAATGTCCGAAAAATATGGGAAATTGAAAAAAGAATCCGTTGCGATTCAATGGTTTTCTTATCAACAGCCAATGTCTGAAGTCACAGAATCGCGGTTTCTGCATAAATTGCAAAAATCTCAGGAAAATTTTGCGATTGGCAAAAAAGTAAAACAATTTCAGGAATATAGCGGGTGTGATTTTCTGAAAAACCTAAAAAATATTGACTGGGAAGAACAACAGTATAATATGTGTCCGGAAGATTATACCATGCTTGCCAAATATTTACCTATGTTGAAAAATGAGCAGAAAATTCACTTTCCGGATGGAACAGAACAGACTTTAGACGAATATCTGACAGGGAAGGAAGATATTTATCGTCAGGTCCAGTTGGTTGATCTGACTGGGGACGGAATCAAAGAATTAATACTTTCTCTTGATGAATATGTTATTTTCTCCTATCAAAACGGGGAATATGCTGCATTTTTATCCAGTGAGGCGGCATTTGAACTTAAACCCGGGGGCTATTTTTGCTATGCTATTGATAATGAAGCCGATGAGGTTTATACCGAATTTACCAGCAAATTACAGTACAAAGAGGGAAAACTGCAGGAAGTTATCGTTGCAAAAGGGGAACGTGACTATAAAAATGATACAGATATTTACCATATTAATGGGTTGCTTGCCTCTGAGGACACCTACTGTGACTGGCAAGTTGAGAAACTGTATCCGGACAATGAGCCGTATGAGGTGTATAAGTATGTACTGGAGGAGAAAGAAGAGTAGGGGAGTGAAATTTTATTGGCGAAGTAGATACTTTTGTTTGTCACAGAAACTTTACATTTTGTTCGGTTGTTTGTTTGTGCAGACTAATATATAATAATATCATAAAATATTCATCGCCACCTGTAAGGCGAATCATAAAAGCACAGGAACAAAATATTAGAAAGATTCCTTTTTGAAAGGGATCTTTTTTCTTATACGGAGGGATATATATGACACAAGAACATTTTTATTTTTTAAAAGACGAATATTGTGAAAAGTACGGAACATATGGTGTGATGAAAAATAAGGAAAATATCGATGGTCAAGAACATAAACGACCTTGTTTTTATGCAATAAAAGATAGGATAGATAATATTTATTGGATGATTCCTATTTCATCTCAAATAACAAAATATCAAAATGGTTTGAATCAAAAACTGCAAAAATATCCTGTCTATGACGGATTGGAATTTGGATATGTCCGCGGCAGATACGCCGCATTTTTGCTTTAAAATCTGTGTCCGGTGACGGAAGAGTATATCGCTGAAGAATACATAGGTAGGAACACCAATAAACCGGTTATAGTAAATAGCAATGCTATTAAAAACAAAATAAGGAAAAAGGCAAACAAATTAATCCAATTAACAAAACAAGGTAAAAAAGTAACGATAACAAATGCTTCTGAAATATATAGGGATTTACTAGAGGATAACTAACATATTAAAAAATTTTGTTCGGTTGTTTGTTGTTGTGATACTAAAATATTTTTGAAATTGACTTGAAAACACCGAAATGAGTGTTATAATATAAATAAAAGGGGGATTTGCCATGATATTAGTAGATAAAGAAATAAAACAACGTGGGAAAGACATTGTTATCGAAGGTTATGATGAAAACAATGTAAACTCTGTTTCTTATGATGTAACTCTTGAATGCATCATAACAAATGATGCGGAAAAGGAGTCTTATATATTACAACCGGGTGAAACTATTTTTGTCCGAACCAAAGAAATGATACATATGCCTGACGATTTAATGGGGCGAATTGGTGAGAAAAATTCAAAGATGCGTCTTGGAATTCAAGTAAGTGGTCCTCACTATTTTCCCGGTCATAAGACATACATGTTTTTACGTGTTTCCAATATATCACCGAATCGAATAAAACTTGACAAAGGAGACAAGATTGCTCAAATCTTTTTTGAACAATTAAAAGAAGTCCCTCAAAAAACATATAATCTTCAAGAAAATGCTTCTTTTAATAATGAAGAGAAATATCGAGGATTTGCTGGTTATCAGGACGAATATGAGCGGAAAATTTTAAAAATTGAGCAGCAAAAAGAAGAATTAGAAGAAAAAGAAAGTAAAATATATGCCAATATTATGACAATAATGGGTGTATTTGTTGCGGTCTTTTCTATGATAATGGTAAACTTCACTAATATAAATGCAGAAACAGCAAATTTGAAATTTCTTGTAATGCTTAACCTTTCATTAGGTATTGTGGTTGTGTTGTTTGTCGGGTTAATGCTTATTTTTTTAAATAAAGCAAAAAGCAAAAACTTTTTAGTTGCTTACATAATATTTATGCTTATTTTAGTAATAGCATTATTGGTATTGGCTGGCGTTGGAGGATTTTGAAAAATATTTTCATTTTAAAAGTTTTTTGAATTAATGGAGGAATACAAATGTGTTGGCGTATGGTACGAAGTTTTTTGCCAATTGGACAAGGGGCGTTTTATTGCGAGTGCCTTCATTTTCTTGGTAAAACCCACAATATAGTTTATGATTGTGGTTCAAAAACAAATATACAGATTTTAAAGGAACAAATAAAAACTACATTTGAAAAAGATGAAAAGATAGATGCCATATTTTTATCTCATTTACATGAAGATCATATAAATGGTATTCCGTTTTTGCTTGAGCATTGTTGTGTTAACAAAATAATTTTCCCTATAATAGATAATGAATCAAAAAGATTACTTGAAATTAATTTTCAAATAAAAAAAGCAGCTAAATTTACGTTAGAATTTTTAGTTTCTCCGAATAAAGCTATCAAAAATGTTATGAATAATAATAGAATTGATAGAAATATGCCTGAACTTATCGGAATCTATCCTCCCAATCAAGATAATTTAATTAAGGATATAAATGGTAATTTGCCAAATATTAATATCGTTAATTCAGGTGAAAATATAGTTGATAAAATTGTAGATGATTACAATTGGGCTAACTATTTTGAATGGATGTATATACCGTTCAATTTTAAACAAACTGAACAAATCGTACTATTGAAAGATAATTTAAAAAAAGAGTTTAAATGCGAAATTAATGGAGACGAATTAGAAGAAAAGTGGAAGAATGGGAACAAGAATGACCAAAATAAGATAATAAATGCATATGGAAATATACCAGGCGATTTTAATTCAAATTCCATGACATTATTTTCAGGAACAGCATATGATTATTTCCAACAACACCTACTAAATTATAAATATTGTAAATGCAATTATTGTAATTACAACAATTTTGATAAAAAAGCAGGTTGTTTATATACTGGCGATTATAATGCATCTGGAAGAAATAACTGGAAAGAACTACAAAAAGCATATTCTAAATATTGGGACAAGATTGGATGTATTCAAATACCGCATCACGGTTCAAAATATAATTTTAATGATAAATTTCTTGATTATAACTGTTTTTTTGTGATTTCAGCTGGCTATAGCAATAAATATAAGCATCCACATTCAGAAGTTATCAAAAAATTTCTATTAAGAGATATTAAACCAAATCTTGTTACAGAACAACAGGGAAGTGCGTTTTACACATTAATACAACTCATCCGATAAATCCAAAAGAAAATATTAGAGGCAGCCCCTCAAAGACTGCCTCTTTCTCTTATTCTTACCCACTTATTTACATTCCTACATCGGATTTGCCACGCGGATTCCATTGACCTCCACCTCGTCACTGCATTCAATGACGATACAAGGTACACCGTCGATAATCTGCGTATTGACAAGGTCGGTTCGGTCCGGATTTACCTGAATGGTGACATTCGGAGTTCGCACTTCAAATTTGCGGAGATTGGCGATGTTATCTGCGACCAGTTTCTGATCTTCCCCGATATTTTCCGTAAATTTTTCTTCAAAAACATCGATTTTTTCTTCCGAAACTCCACACGAGGAGAGGATCTTTTTCACATCTTCTTTGTCCAGTTCGAGCGGTTCCGGATTTTCTCTGTTTTCCTCGATCATTTCATTTAAGTTTTCATGCAGATTTTTCACCATCTCGTAATCGCACGTTGTTCCGAGAGACTCCTCCACCAAAGCATGGAACGTTTCTTTTTGCTCCTTAGCAGGAATTGGAAATGTACAGCCGAGAAGATTGTAGGAAAAATCGATATCGACTTCATCCGCATTTTTAGCATAATAAAGCAGGCTGTGGATGTCTGTGTTTCGGTCATTGAAGGCAGGGAAAAGAAAACCGTTTGCCGGTGCCTGTACGATCCAGTCGCGGTCACAGTCCTCAATACTGTTATTTTCCGGATTGTAGCAGAGCCCGGCCTTGGATAATTTTACGGGACATATACTGCAAAGGATAAAATTATATACATAATCGGATGCATCTTCGTTTTCGATTCCATCCGCTGTGATTGACGGAATATCGTAAGCGGTATGGATCAGAACGATAAGATAATTTCCGGTATATTCGTACGTTTTGATCACCATATCATAGAATTCATCCAAAAGGGCGTCGTCTTGCAGACCACTATCTACGAGCTTCATCATAAATTTCTGTTTGCCATCGTCATTGGTTTCTTCTTCCATAGGAAATTCCATATTCATAAGATTTTTGCCAAGCGTACCGGACATCGTTTTTCGAAAAATATCCACATATTTAAACATTTCTTCTTCGGGAAGAGAATAAAATGCCTCTTTTAACTCGACACGCTTATTTTTTTCGCCATCTACATAGCATCCACAGATCCTTGTGATGCCATTGTCGTCTTTTTTAAATATTTTCTTTATTTCCGTAACTTCTGTTTTATTCATCTTTATTCTCCATTTCTATTATCGTTCCTAATATTACACGAAATGATTATATCATATTTTTCAGAAATGTGGTACAATGTTTTTTAATAAACAAGAAAGAAGGTATACGTATGTCACTCAATGATACTCCCTCTGCCAATCGAATCCACATCGGATTTTTTGGCTGCCGCAATGCCGGAAAATCCAGTGTTGTCAATGCGATAACCGGGCAGGAACTGGCAGTCGTGTCAGATGTCCTCGGAACGACGACGGATCCGGTGCAAAAAGCAATGGAACTTCTTCCGTTAGGACCGGTTATGATCATTGATACTCCCGGCTTCGATGACGTCGGCGAATTGGGCGAAAAACGAATCCAAAAAACAAAACAGATCTTAAACCGAACCGATATTGCCGTCCTTGTCGTTGATGCAAAAAAGGGATTCACAGCGACAGACAAGCAGCTGCTTGCATTAATTCAGGAAAAAGAACTGCCCTATCTGATTATTTATAATAAATCCGATCTTTTGGAGAAAATTCCGAAAGAAGAGGAGTATAGTATCTATATTAGTGCTTTGGAAAAAATTGGTATTCAGGAGTGTAAGGAAAAACTTGCTCATCAGATTCCGACAGAGGATATGACACTTCAGATCGTGGGAGATCTTTTGTGCCCGGGAGACCTTGCTGTGCTTGTCATTCCGATTGATTCCGCTGCGCCAAAAGGTCGTCTGATCCTGCCACAGCAGCAGGTGATACGCGATATTCTTGAGGCGGGCGCTGCCGCAGTGACGGTAAGAAATACAGAACTTGCCCGGACTTTACAAAAATTAGAAGGAAAGGTCCGCATGGTGATCACGGACAGTCAAGCATTTGAAGAGGTCGCAGCCATTGTGCCAAAAGAGATTCCTTTGACTTCGTTTTCTATTTTAATGGCGCGTTTTAAAGGGTATCTGGAAACCGCTGTCAAAGGAATTCAAGCGGTAGATTCACTAAAAGACGGAGACCGCATCCTCATTTCGGAAGGCTGTACGCATCACCGCCAGTGCGAAGATATCGGTACTGTAAAACTGCCAAACTGGCTTTTAAAATATACCGGGAAAGATCTGAAATTTGAATGGAGTTCCGGCCGGGAGTTTAAGGAAGGTCTATCTCCTTATGCGATGGTCGTCCATTGTGGAGGGTGCATGCTCAATGAGAGAGAAGTGAAGTATCGTATGAAATGTGCCGTTGACCAAGGCATCCCATTTACGAACTATGGAATTGCCATAGCGTATATGAAAGGGATTTTACAGCGGAGTATCGAGCCGATCCCTAATCTTCCTCAATAACGTGGATCTCAAGATAATCAAATTCGATGCCGTCGATAAAATTATCGCTGCGAAAGCGGGTTTTGTCGACGCGTTTGAATTCTTCGATATTGTGTTCCAGCCAGATCGGTTTGGAAAGATCAAATTCATAGCACACTTCTTCCAGTGCTGCAAATACTTTTTTAGTCCGGGACATCTCCGGGGAATCATTTTCCACGACCATGTCCCGGATCATTCGATTGCTTTTAAATTCTTTTGCCCATAAACGAAACATCTGTTAATTTCCTTCCTTTTTTCATTTCCGTATCCATACTTTTTACTGATTATACTTTGATTTTTCGAAAAAGTAAAGAATTATTTGACTTTACTGTCATTTTCTTATAAAATTATATTGTATGCATAAATGGATTTTTATGCATTCAGGTAAGGAGAAAGGTTGGCGAATAAACTATGTTAGAACAAGAAGTTGACACCTCTTTGTTAAATCAGATATATATACCGGCAGATGCAGGACACGTATTCATCGATCAGGAGACCGAATTTCGACAGATGATGATGATGTACAGTTGTGCGATCAAAGAGATTAAGACAAAATTACAAGTATTAAATGATGAATTATCCATAAAAAGACAGAGAAATCCAATTGAATTTATCAAAACCCGTGTAAAACAGCCGGACAGCATTGCAAGTAAACTTCGCAGAAAAGGCTATCCCGTCACGGTACAATCGGTATTTGAAAATCTTTCGGATGTGGCAGGGGTTCGTGTCATCTGTGCTTTTATTGATGACATTTACAAAGTGGCAGACATGCTTACTGCGCAGGATGACATTGAATTGATCAAACGCAAAGATTATATTAAAAATCCGAAAATGAATGGTTACCGCAGTCTTCACTTAATCATTGAAGTTCCGGTCTTTTTCTCGGATCACAAAGAGCAGATTCGCGTGGAAGTGCAGATCCGAACGATCGCGATGGACTTCTGGGCAAGTCTGGAGCACCAGTTGAAATATAAAAAAGATATTGATGATGCGGAAAGTATTATGTATGAACTGCGCGCCTGTGCTGACGTAATCAATCGAACCGATTACCATATGCAGTCCCTGCGTGACCGTATCGTAGAAAATTTATAAAAAAACTATTAGGAGGTTGCTATGAGCATTCGAATTGATGGAAAACAGATTTCCGCACAGATAAAAGACGAATTAAAAGAAAGAGTAGAAAAAGAAAAACTTGAGGTAACCCTGGCTGTGATCCAGGTAGGAAATGATCCGGCCTCGACCGTTTATGTCGGAAACAAGAAAAAAGCATGTGAATATATCGGGATTCGTTCTCTGGCTTACGAATTGCCGGAAGAAACAACGGAAGAAGAACTTTTGCAATTGATCAAAGAGTTAAATGACCGAGACGATGTCAATGGCATTCTGGTACAGCTTCCATTGCCGGCGCATATGGACGAAGACAAAGTGATTCAGACGATTTCACCAAAAAAAGATGTCGATGGTTTTCATCCACAGAGTGTCGGTGCCCTCAGTATCGGACAGCCGGGATTTGTTTCCTGTACACCAGCTGGTGTAATTCAGTTATTAAAACGTACCGGCGTCGAAATCAACGGAAAAGAATGTGTGATCGTCGGACGAAGCAATATTGTCGGAAAACCGATGGCACTTTTGATGCTTCGTGAAAATGCAACCGTTACGGTCTGTCATTCCCATACCAAAGATCTGAAAGAAGTAACGAAACGGGCAGACATTTTGATCGTTGCGATTGGAAAACCAAAATTTATCACCAAAGAATATGTCAAAGACGGCGCTGTTGTTATTGACGTCGGAATCCACCGCGGGGCAGACGGCAAACTTTGCGGAGATGTGGATTATGATGACGTGGCTCCGATCACGTATGCCATTACTCCGGTACCTGGCGGCGTCGGTCCGATGACGATCGCCATGCTTATGAATAACTGCGTAGAAGCGAAAGGATTACAAGAATGATGCACATTTATTTTGTCTCTTTAGGTTGTGACAAAAATCTGGTTGACAGTGAAAAAATGCTGGCCCTTCTTACCAAAGAAGGCTATGAATTGACCGATGAGCCGGAACAGGCAGAGATCATCGTCGTCAATACGTGTGCGTTTATCCATGATGCCAAACAGGAGAGTATCGAAACTCTGTTAGAACTGGCAGAATACAAAAAGACAGGAAAATGTAAAGTGCTGATTGCTTCCGGATGCCTTGCGGAACGTTATCAGGATACCATTTTGGAAGAAATGCCGGAAATTGACGGCGTGATCGGAACGACTGCCTACGATGATATCGCCGTCGTTGTAAAAAAAGCACTCGGGGGCGAACATGCGGCGCTGACAAAAGAACTGGATTATCTCCCGGTTCACCTGACAGACCGCGTTACCTCCGGTATGTCGCATGTTGGCTATTTAAAGATCAGCGAAGGCTGCAACAAAAATTGTACGTATTGTATTATTCCATCCATGAGAGGCCATTACCGAAGTGTACCGATGGAAGATTTGATTGAAGAAGCCGAAAAACTTGCGGAAAAAGGAATCCGTGAATTGATTTTGGTAGCTCAGGAAACTACATTATACGGTGTAGATCTCTATCATGAGAAAAAACTTCCGGAACTGCTCCGGCGTTTGTCAGAGATTCGCGATATCTCCTGGATTCGAGTTTTATACTGTTATCCCGAAGAGATTACAGTCGAGCTGGCACAGGAACTCCGCGAAAATCCAAAGGTATGCCATTATCTGGATCTTCCGATCCAGCACTGCAATGACGAGGTTCTGAAACGTATGGGACGCCGGACGACAAAAGCAGAATTGATAGAAAAGATAAAAATGCTCCGTAAAGAGATTCCGGATATTGCCCTGCGAACCACGCTCATCAGCGGATTTCCGGGCGAAACGAATGAACAGCATGAAGAATGTATCGAATTCGTGCGGGAGATGAAATTTGACCGCCTTGGTGTCTTTCCGTATTCGGAAGAAGAGGGCACAAAAGCAGCAGATTATCCGGAACAGATTGATATGGAAATTCGCCGCCGGTGGGCAGACGAGATCATGGAAGCCCAGCAGGAAGTGATCTTTGCTCAAAACGAAACGCTGGTCGGAAAAACTTACAAAGCAATCGTAGACGGCTATCTGCCACAGGATAATGTGTATGTTGCCCGAACGTACCGCGATACTCCGGAAATTGACGGATGTATCTTCTTTCAGGTACCATATGAGATTGTATCCGGCACGATCGTAACTCTTTTGGTCACAGATGCAAAAGGCTACGATCTGATTGGTGAAATATGTAGTGAGGAGGATGATGAATGAATAACATACCGAACAAATTAACCATGATTCGTGTGATTTTAATTCCATTCTTTATCGTATTTATGTTATGGGACGCTGTTCCCTATGGCGAGTATATTGCCGCAGCAGTATTTATTCTCGCCTGCATTACAGATTTTTTTGACGGGTATCTAGCCAGAAAATACAACGAAACGACGACCTTTGGGAAATTTATGGATCCGTTGGCAGACAAATTGCTTGTCTGTTCCGCTTTGATCTGTTTTGCCGCCGATCCGGAATGTGTGATGCCGGCCTGGGCAGTCATTGTTATTATCGCCCGCGAATTTATTATCAGCGGATTCCGGCTGATTGCCGTAGAAAAGGGCGTTGTGATCGCCGCCAATTATTGGGGGAAAGTAAAAACAGTGGTGCAGATGGTTATGTCCATCGTACTTATCCTTGATTTTTCTTTTTCCGGTGCAGAACTTCTGGAATGGATATTGATCTGGGCAGCGGTTGTGCTGACTGTCATTTCACTACTGGATTATATTTATAAAAACCGTGCCGTATTAAGCGATACGGAAACCAGGTAAAAGGATGGCGATATCGATGGAAACACTGGAACAATGGCTTGTCAAAGAATTGACAAAAAGAAATGCTACGATAACAACTGCAGAGTCATGTACGGGAGGTTTGATCTCCGGGCGCATTGTAAACGCCAGTGGAGCTTCCGGCGTGTTTCACCAGTCATTTGTAACCTATTCCAATGAGGCAAAAAAATCCCTTCTTGGGGTAAAAGAAGAGACATTGGATACCGTAGGTGCTGTCAGCGAAGAAACTGCCAGACAGATGGCGGTAGGGGCAGCAAAAGCCGCAAAGGCCGACGTGGCACTAAGTGCTACGGGAATTGCAGGACCGGATGGTGGAACCGACGAAAAACCGGTTGGCCTGGTCTATCTCGGTTGTTATTGTATGGGAAACACTTACGTGGAACGACATGTTTTTAAGGGAGACCGCAGCGAAGTACGCAATGCAGCCGTTGAAGCCGCATTGACTCTTGCAAAAAAAGCATTGAAGGAGTGAATCCAATGAAGCATTGGTTCTCTTTAGCGTGTATTTTGCTGGTGGCATTATGTTTGTCTTCTTGTTCGATGATTCCGTTTGAGGATACGTCCGATATGGATTTGACTCAGGAAGAGATTGATTCGGTGCAGGATACGACTCCTGCCGCAATCGCAACTCCCAAAAAGCGCAATATAAAGACGATTTCGATCTATACGGTCGATACCGTCAATGAAGAACTTATGCCGATTTCTGTTCCTTTATACGATAATGAAGTAACCCCGGCATTTGTTACCGATGAGGTGATAAATAATCTGGAAGATACGATAAAAGTAACCGAACTTACGGTAGAACGACGACAACTCTTTGTAACACTGGATTCTCACTATGCTCCGGTAAAGAATTGTTCGAAAAAATACGAGACCCTTGTGTTAGACTGTCTGGCAAACAGCCTTTTAGACAATCTTTCTTATGTAGATGATGTGATTTTCCGCTGTGACACGGGAGCCTATCATTCTGCAAACTACGATTTTGAGGAAAATGAGGTCTATCGCTCCAAATAAACGGAAAGCAGGAACGAAATATTGAAAAAATATGATGTGATCGTAGTCGGCGGCGGTGCTGCCGGCATGATGGCCGCGATTGCGGCAGCCAAAGAAGGCGCAAAGACCGCCTTACTTGAAAAGAACGAAAAACTAGGGAAAAAAATATATATTACCGGAAAAGGACGCTGCAATCTCACGAACGCCTGTGAGACAGAAGAGTTCTTTTCTGCCGTCAATACCAATGCCAAATTTATGTATAGCAGTCTCTATACATTGACAAATTTTCAAACGATAGAATTGTTTCAGGAGTGGGGTCTTTCTACAAAAGTAGAACGCGGAAATCGTGTATTTCCGGTTTCTGATAAATCTTCCGACGTCATTCAATGTCTGGGAAAAGAGTGTAAACGAAGCGGCGTTGACATTCATCTGAACACCCCATGCCAGCAGATTTTATATGACCATGAGACAGCATGCGCTGTGCGGACTGCCGATGAATTGTGGCAGGCAGACAGTATTATTCTGGCAACCGGCGGACTTTCATACCCGTCTACCGGTTCTACCGGCGATGGCATCCGGTTCGCAAAGAAATCCGGCCACCGCATCGTTTCCTGCCGCCCGGCACTGGTTCCGATGAATGTAAAAGAATCCGATGCCATGCAGATGCAGGGACTTTCTATGAAAAATGTAGAAATGTCGTTTTATGTAGAAAAAGAGAATGGAAAAAAGCAGAAGATTTACCGCGATTTTGGGGAAATGATGTTTACCCATTTTGGTATCACCGGTCCGATCGTTCTTTCCGCTTCTCACGAAGTAGGAAAAAGGTTGGAAAATGACAAGATTTATGCTATACTGGATTGTAAGCCTGCGTTGTCTGAAGAAAAATTAGATAAACGTCTGGTGCGGGACTTTGAAGAAAGCCCGAATACTTCTTTGAAAAACTGCCTTGGGAAACTGCTTCCGAAAAGCATGATTCCTGTCGTGTTAAAACGTACTTCGCTGAATGGCGGGGCGGCAGTAAATCAAATTACCAAAACAGAAAGACACCGCCTTGTGTCGGAGATCAAAGGGATGCGTTTTACGATTCCGTCGCTGCGTGACTGGAAGGAAGCGATCATCACCTCCGGCGGCGTATCTGTCAAAGACATTGATCCTTCTACGATGGAGAGCAAAAAAATCAAAAATTTGTATTTTGCCGGAGAAATGATCGATGTCGATGCGATGACAGGCGGCTACAATTTACAGATTGCCTGGTCCACCGGTTATCTTGCCGGAAGATCCGCAGCTGAAAAATCAAAAGAAAGAAAGGAATAAAGGAGTTATGAATATCGCTCTCGACGGCCCGGCAGGAGCAGGGAAAAGTTCAATCGCCAAATTGGTGGCAAAAAAATTATCATTTGTTTACTTGGATACCGGTGCAATGTACCGTACCATCGCACTGTATGTATTGAAAAACCAAATTGCGCCATCCGACGAAGCGGCAGTTGTCGCCAGACTGGATGACATTGAGATCACATTGTCCCACGAAAACGGAGAACAGCAGATTTTTCTGAACGGAGAAAACGTTTCGAAAGAAATCCGTAAGGAAGAGGTAGGAAAGACGGCTTCCACTGTGGCAAAATATGGAAAAGTCCGTGAAAAACTGGTTTCTCTGCAGCAAAAGATTGCTTCCGAAAATGACGTCATCATGGATGGAAGAGATATTGGAACGGTCGTACTTCCGAATGCAGAAGTTAAAATCTATCTGACCGCCAGTTCAAGAGTACGTGCAGAGCGCCGATATAAAGAATTGCAGGAAAAAGGAGAGACCTGTGATCTGGATCAGATTGAAAAAGACATCATTCTCCGTGATGAGCAGGATATGAATCGTGAAATTTCACCACTTCGTCAGGCGGACGATGCGGTTTTGGTGGATTCTTCCGATATGTCCATCGAAGAAGTGGTAAATTGTCTGATCGACATTGTTGAAAAAGCAAAATAAAAAATGTAACGCAGGAGAGATTATGAACGTATCACTTGCCAAAACAGCCGGCTTTTGTTTCGGTGTCAAGCGTGCCGTCGACATGGCATACACCGAAGCAGCAAAAGGAAAACCGGTTTATACCCTGGGACCGATCATTCACAATGAAGAGGTAGTTGCGGATCTGAAGCAGAAAGGAGTTCTTTCTCTGAGCGAAGAAGAACTTTTTTCCGGGAAATATCCCCTTGAGAATGCTACTGTCATCATTCGTTCCCATGGGATATCCAAAAAAATTTATACAAAATTAGAAAATTTGAGTGCCAATATCGTGGATTGTACCTGCCCGTTTGTAAAAAAAATTCATACAACAGTTGAAAAATATGCAGAAAAAGGGTATGATATTGTCATTATAGGCAGCAAAGCACATCCGGAGGTGCAGGGTATCCTCGGATGGTGCGAAGGGCACGGAAAAGCCCTTGAAACCGAGGAAGAAGCGCTGAATTTCACCTTAGATGATACGACAAAAAAAGTGTGTATTGTCGCCCAAACGACATTTAATTACAAAAAATTTAAAGATTTAGTTGAAATTCTTTCAAAAAAAGGTTATGATATAATTGCTGTGAATACTATATGCAATGCCACCGCTGAGAGACAAAAAGAAGCTGAGGAGTTAGCAGCTGTTTCGGATGCGATGATTGTTATAGGCGGGAAAAACAGTTCAAATTCCAGAAAGTTATTTGAAATCAGTAAAAATCAGTGTGAAAACACTTATTTTATACAGACATTAGAAGATTTGGATCTGGAGCAGATTCAATTTTCGTCAAGCCTAGGTATTACTGCAGGGGCATCCACCCCAAAAAACATTATTCAGGAGGTTCTAGAGGCATGTCAGAAGAAAGAAGTTTTGAGGAATTATTAAAAGAGGAATCATCAGTAACAATCCATAATGGTGCGATTGTAGAAGGGACAGTTATCAGCGTTAATGAGAATGAAATTATCTTGAATATCAGATATAAAGCAGATGGTATCTTGACAAAAAGCGAATACAGCAATAATCCAGATGTTGATTTGACAAAAGAAGTTAAAGTTGATGATAAGCTCACTGTAAAGGTTCTGAAAGTAAATGACGGAGAAGGTCAGGTTCTTCTTACTTACAAGAGATTACAGCAGGATAAGATGAACAAAGTGTTTGAAGAAGCGATGGAAAGCGGCGAAGTTCTGAAAGGAACCGTAACAGCAGCATTGAAAGGCGGCTTGAGTGTTTCTTATGGAGAAGGTCGTGTATTCATCCCGGCTAGTCTTGTATCCGACGTATATGAGAAAGATCTTTCTAAATATGAAGGTCAGGAGATTGAGTTTGTTCTTACTGAGGTGAATCCTCGCAAGAGAAGAATCATCGGCGACCGTAAACAACTCATCGTTACACAGAAGAAAGAGGCTCAGGAAGCACTTCTTGCTCGTATCAAAGTAGGTATGATGGTAGAAGGTACCGTAAAGAACCTTACCGATTTTGGTGCATTTATCGATCTCGGCGGAGCAGACGGTCTTCTTCACATCTCTGAAATGAGCTGGGGACGTGTAGACGATCCTAAGAAAATGTTCAAAGTTGGCGACAAAGTAGAAGTTATGATCAAAGACATTTCCGGTACAAAGATTGCCCTTACGATGAAATTGGATTCCAACAATCCATGGAAAAACGCATCTGAGAAATATGAAAAGGGACAGGTTGTTACAGGAAAAGTTGCCCGTATGACAGATTTTGGTGCGTTTGTTGAATTGGAAGAGGGAATTGATGCCCTTCTTCATGTATCCCAGATCTCCATCGATCATGTAGAAAAACCATCTGACGTATTGAGCGTTGGACAGGAAGTTACTGCAAAAATCGTTGACTTCAATGAAGAAGCAAAGAAAATCAGCTTGAGCATCAAAGCTCTTGAGATTGAAAAACAGAACGAGGATGCTGCGGAAGAAGACGCAGAATAATAAATTCGAATGAGGTTTTGAATAGGTATGCTAGATGAGTATGAAGGATTTAAAAAAGATTTTTTGCTATTATCCGGAATTGACTTAAACTCTTACAAAGAAACTCAGATGAAACGGCGGATTCTCAGTTTTATGGGAAGACATCGGTGTGAAAACTTAGTGGCGTTTTTTCAGTTGTTAAAAAGAGACCGCGAAGTATATAATGCATTTATTACATATCTTACAATAAATGTGTCCGAGTTTTATCGTAATCCGGTCCAGTGGAAAACATTGGAAAGTATTGTCATCCCGCACATTATGAAACATTCCGGATCCGGTATCCGTGTGTGGAGTGCCGCTTGCTCTACGGGAGATGAACCGTATTCTCTGGCAATGGTTCTCAGTGAGTTCTATCCATTGGAACGCATCGAGATTATCGCTACCGATATGGATAAAGAAGTGTTAGACAAGGCCAGACAGGGTTGTTATCATGAAAAGAGTTTGAAATCGCTTCCGGAAAAGTATCAAAAAAGATTTTTTGAAAAAACGGACTCCGGATATTATCAGGTGTCTGATTCTTTGAAACGATGTATTACCTTTCGAGAACATAATCTGTTAAAAGATACGTATCCCGGAAACCTTGATTTGGTTGTGTGCAGAAACGTTCTGATTTATTTTACTGAAGAGGCAAAAGATCGAATATACAAAGGCATTTCGCAATCATTAAAAAAAGATGGTGTGCTTTTTGTAGGAAGTACCGAGCAAATTATAGGTTCGGATGTTTATGGTTTGGAAACCTTTCAATCATTTTTTTATAAAAAAATTTGATGGATGCTAGAAGCCACCCTTGTTTTTAGGGTGGCTTTCTATCCGAATAAAGCTAGTTAAAGGAGAATTCAAATGGAAAAAGTTGTTATTGCATTGGATGCAATGGGCGGAGATTACGCACCGGAGCAGACAGTAAAAGGCGCTGTGGAAGCGGTCAATTCAAGTGATGAGATCCGTGTTATCCTTGTAGGAAAACAGGACATGATTGCAAAAGAACTTGAAAAATACGAATATGCCAAAGAGGACATTGAAGTAGTGCATGCCTCTGAAATCATAGATATGGGAGATGTCCCAACCGTTGCGATCAAAGATAAAAAGGATTCTTCTTTAGTTGTTGCCATGAGACTGGTGCGGGAAGGCAAAGCCGATGCACTTGTTTCTGCGGGAAGCACCGGAGCAGTATTGGTAGGCGGTCAGCTTGTCGTCGGTCGTCTGAAAGGAATCAAACGTCCTCCATTGGCTCCGTTTATCCCTACTACAAAGGGATTTTCGCTTTTGATCGACTGTGGTGCCAACGTAGATGCCAGACCGGAACATTTGGTGCAATTTGCACAGATGGGTTCCATTTACTATGAAAATGTTATGGGCAAAAAAAATCCTACGGTTGCTCTGTTAAATATCGGAACAGAAGAAGAAAAGGGAAATCAGCTTGTAAAAGATACCAAACCATTGATGAAAGAGTGTAAAAATATCAATTACATCGGCAGCGTGGAGGCGCGCGAACTGGCAAGCGGTGCAGCGGATGTCATCGTCTGCGAGGCGTTTGTCGGAAATGTCGTATTGAAATTCTTTGAGGGATTGGCACTGACATTATTTGGAAGTTTAAAAGAAGGATTGATGTCCAGTACGAGAACAAAACTTGGCGCACTTCTTGTAAAGCCGGCTTTGAAAGGACTGAAAAACCAGTTTGACACAAGCAGTCAGGGCGGTGCTCCTTTGCTCGGCTTAAAAGGACTCGTAGTAAAAGCACATGGAAATTCCAGCAGCAAGGAAATTGAAATTGCATTAAAGCAGTGCATCTCCTTTAAAAAGCAGAAAATAAACGAAAAAATCAAAGAAAGTATATGTGATTAAAATGACGAAAAATGATCTCTCAAAATTTGAGGAAAAAATCGGTTATCGGTTTCAGAAGAAAGATTTGCTGCAAAATGCATTGACACACAGTTCTTATGCCAACGAAAAGCATCTGCCTTATGAGAAAAACAATGAGCGTCTCGAGTTTTTAGGCGATGCAGTACTCGAACTTGTCAGCAGTGATTTTATCTTTCACGAGCAGGCGACTGCGATGGAAGGAAAAATGAGTAAATTTCGCGCAAGTCTTGTGTGTGAAAGGAGTCTGGCACAGAGTGCCAGAGAAATTGACCTTGGTTCCTATCTGTTTTTAGGAAAAGGTGAAGCGGCGACAGGCGGTGCCGGACGGGACTCCATTTTGTCCGATGCGTTTGAAGCCGTGATCGGTGCCATTTATCTCGATGCCGGAATGAAAGAGGCTTCGCGGTTTATTCACCAGTATGTTCTTTCGGACATTGAACACAAAACGCTCTTTTATGACAGCAAAACCATTTTGCAGGAAATGGTACAGAGTCATGGGACCAATACGCTTTCTTACCATTTACTGGAAGAAAAGGGGCCGGATCACTGCAAAGAATTTGTGATTTCCTGTTGTCTTGGTGACCGTCAGCTTGGTGTGGGAACCGGCCGCAGTAAAAAACTGGCAGAGCAGGAAGCTGCCTATCAGGCCATATTAGCATTAAGAAATAAATAAGGAATGGTATAACGGAATGTACTTAAAAAGTATTGAAGTGCATGGATTTAAATCCTTTGCCAATAAATTAGTATTTGAATTTCATAATGGAATTACCGGAATCGTCGGACCAAACGGAAGCGGTAAAAGTAATGTTGCCGATGCCGTCCGCTGGGTTCTCGGCGAGCAGAGTGCAAAACAGCTTCGTGGTGCCAGCATGCAGGATGTCATCTTTGCCGGAACCGAACTCCGTAAGCCACAGAGTTATGCCTATGTGGCACTGACGATTTCCAACGAAGACCACAAACTGAACGTTCCGTATGAGGAAGTAAAAGTAGCGCGCCGTGTTTATCGTTCCGGAGAAAGCGAATATCTGATCAATGGGGCAGCCTGCCGTTTAAAAGACATTCAGGAATTGTTCTTCGATACCGGTATCGGAAAAGAAGGATATTCCATCATCGGACAGGGGCAGATTGACAAAATTCTCAGTGGTAAGCCGGAAGAGCGCCGTGAATTGTTCGACGAAGCAGCCGGAATCGTGAAATATAAAAAGCGAAAGGCCACAGCAGAAAAAAATCTGGAAGTAGAACGCCAGAATCTTGTTCGTGTCAACGATATTTTGACCGAATTGGAAAAACAAGTCGGCCCATTGGAAAAACAGTCCGAAAAAGCCCGCGAATATCTGCGTTTAAAAGAAGAATTGAAAAAATACGAGATTTCTTTGTTTATTCAGGATTATGATAGTTTTAAAGAAGAACTGACAGAAACCGGAAATAACATCTCCAATGCTGAAAAAGAACTCGATGCTCTGAAGCAAAAACAGGAAAGTACGAAAGAAGAGTACGAAACCGTTGAAAATCAGATCCGTGAATTTGACGAAAACATTGAATTTAAGAAAGAGAAAAAGAACCGTGATAATGTAAATCTGGCAAATCTCGAAAGTGAGATCCGCGTAACAAAGGAAAAAATCGCTGCCTTATCACAGGGAAAAGAATTTCACGAAGAGCGCATGGCGGCAGTAAATGCCGAAATGGAAGAGGCCAGAAAAGAGAAAAAAGAATACGAAGAAAACCAGAAAGAATGGCTTACAACCCTTTCCACGATGGAAAAGCAGGAAACAGAAAAACAGGAAAAGATAGAATCTCTGAATGCTGCGATTGACCGGATGAATCAGACCATTTCCTCCCAGAACGAGATTTTGATGTCCAATATGGAGATCAAATCCGAGATCGGGCGTGAGCAGGAAAAAGTGCAGTCAATGATGGAACAGAACTCCATCCGGAAAGCCGAATTAAATCAGCGTATTTTATCCAACAAAAGCCAGGTTTCTTCTGCCCTTGAAGAGATGCAGAAAGAAGAAAAGGCATTGGAAGAAATCCGCGAAAAATTAGATGCTGAATATATCAAGCAAAAAGAATACCAGAAGAAATCGCTTGAAACCCGTGAATTTATCAAAGGAATTGAACTTCAGATACAGGAACAGCAAAAAGAGTTTCATATGAAAACCTCGGAACTTGCGACCTTGAAAAACATCGCTGAGCGTTATGACGGCTATGGACAGAGCATCCGCCGTGTTATGGAACAAAAAGAACGAAATTCCGGAATTGTCGGCGTTGTGGCAGACATCATTCAGGTGGATAAAAAGTATGAGACAGCTGTAGAAACCGCACTCGGCGGAAGCATTCAAAATATCGTAACCGAGGATGAATCCACTGCCAAAGAAATGATTCAATTTTTGAAAAAAAACCGCTTTGGCCGTGCTACCTTTTTACCACTTACTACCGTATCTGCTTCCGGCGGCCGGATCAAAGAAGAAGTTCTTTCGGAACCCGGTGTCATCGGCAGAGTATCGGAATTGGTAGAAAAAGAATCAAAATTTGAGGGATTGATCGAATATCTGCTTGGCCGCTTTGTATTGGCTGACACGATCGACCATGCGATGGCTTTGGGAAGAAAATACAAACATTCTCTCCGCATTGTAACGCTTGAAGGAGAACTTCTCAGTCCGGGAGGTTCCATGTCCGGTGGTGCTTATAAAAATAACAGTAAACTGCTTGGCCGCCGCCGTGAAATGGAAAAACTGGAAGAAGCCATTGATAAACTGAAACAGACAATGGCAAAATCTCGTGATAAGATTGAAAAACTGCAGGAAGAAGTCGCAAAAGCCGAGAAAAAGGCGGCGGACATTTCCGTTACCAGAAAAGAACTGGAACTGCTGGAGAATACAGCAAAAATCAAATATGAACAAGCGGTTTCCATTAAAGAAAAGCAGGAAACCGAATACAATTCCATCATAAATGATAGAAAAGAACTGGAAAACCAGAAACAGGAGCTGGCGGAAACACTGGCGCAGATTGATGAAAAACTGGGATCCAGTGAAGAACAGAATGAACAGGCGAAAAAACTGGTGGAATCTGCCACACAGAATCTGGAGCAGAACCAGCAGGCATTGGAAAAACTTCAATCCGAACTTTCCGAATTGAAACTGGAAATTGCCTCCTGCACCCAGAAAAACACGTTTGCTTCCGAAAACCTGTCACGAATCGATGCGAGAATCAAAGAACTGGAAGAAGAGTATGCCACACATACAAATAATCAGACGGATTCGGATGAGCAGGAAGAAAAGATGAAAAAACAGATTGAAGAATTCGAAAAACGCATGGTCCTCTGCCAAAAAGAAATCGAAGATCTGGAAAAAGAAGTGGAAGAAGCTTCTGCCGAAAAAGAACGTTTGATGGTTTCCCGAAAAGATTTCTTTGAACGCCGCAATGCGATGATGGAACAAATTGGAAATTTGGACAAAGAATGTTTCCGTCTGCAGTCTCGAAAGGAAAAATTGGAAGAGCAGCTTGACTCCCGCGTCAATTATATGTGGTCAGAATACGAGATCACATATCACAACGCAAAAGAAAATGCGGAAGATACCGGCCTTACCTATACACGTATGAAAAGCCAGGTTTCCGATACAAAAAATCAGATTCGTTCTCTCGGTGATGTTAATGTCAATGCCATCGAAGATTACAAGAGCGTAAGCGAACGTTATGAAGTATTGAAAACGCAGCACGACGACCTGATTGAGTCCGAAGAAAAACTGACAAAGATCATCGCCGAATTAGATGAGGAAATGCGAAAGCAGTTCAGTGAGAAATTTCAGGAGATCAAATCTCAGTTTGACAAAGTGTTCCGTGAATTGTTTGGTGGCGGAAAAGGTACATTGGAACTGGTGGAAGATGAGGATGTGCTTACCGCAGGCATCCGTATCATCGCGCAGCCACCCGGAAAAAAATTACAGAACATGATGCAGTTATCCGGTGGTGAAAAGGCTTTGACAGCTATTGCTCTTTTGTTTGCCATTCAGAATCTGAAACCATCACCATTCTGTCTGCTTGACGAGATTGAAGCGGCGCTTGACGATTCGAATGTAAAGAGGTATGCTAAATATCTACATAAGTTAACGAAAAACACCCAGTTTATCGTTATCACCCACCGACAGGGTACGATGTCTGCCGCCGATGCGTTATATGGTATTACAATGCAGGAAAAAGGTGTTTCGACATTAGTATCCGTTAAATTGATCGAAGAGCAGTTAAAAAATGAGAATAAAAAAGGAGAACTTGCATGAGTGAAAAGAAAGGATTTTTTGGAAGACTGAAAAGTGGTCTGTCAAAGACCAGAGATTCTTTTGTATCCGGTATGAATGCCGTTTTCTCCGGTTTTTCTGAAATCGACGATGATTTTTACGAAGAATTGGAAGAACAACTCGTTATGGCCGATATCGGAATGGAAACGACGACACGAATTATCGAGGATCTTCAGGAAAAGGTAAAAGAGCAGAAGATCAAAGAAGCTTCTTTGTGCCGGGAATTGTTAAAAGATTCCATCAAAGAACAGATGCGTGTCGAGGAAGATGCTTATGATTTTGAAAATAAAAAATCCGTTGTGTTATTTATCGGCGTAAACGGTGTAGGAAAGACAACCAGTGTGGGAAAACTTTCCCATCAATTAAAAGATTCCGGTAAAAAAGTTCTTTTAGCTGCCGCGGATACGTTCCGTGCCGGAGCAATCGATCAGTTAAAAGAATGGGCCAACCGCGCCGGTGTAGAGATTATCGCCGGACAGGAAGGGGCCGATCCTGCCTCCATCGTTTATGATGCGGTTGCAGCGGCAAAAGCCAGAAAAATCGATTTACTTTTGTGTGATACTGCCGGACGCCTTCACAACAAGAAAAATCTGATGGCAGAACTTCATAAAATATATAAGATTATTGAGAATGAATATGCCGATGCCCATCTTGAAACGTTTATTGTGGTCGATGGAACAACCGGCCAAAATGCCTTGGTACAGGCCAGACAGTTTAGTGAAGTAACCGACATTACCGGCGTTATTTTAACCAAACTCGACGGAACGGCAAAAGGCGGTATCGCGATTGCTATCCAATCCGAACTGGGAATTCCTGTCAAATACATTGGAATCGGGGAAGGAATTGAGGATTTACAAAAATTTGATGCCGATGCTTTTGTCGATGCATTATTTGAATAAAAACGGAGGACATAACAACCATGATGACATTAGATAAATTTGAAGAAGCAAGCGAACGGGTAAAGGAAGTCATCCTTCCTACGAACTTGATCTACAGTGAATATTACAGTGCCCAGACAGGTGCAAAAGTATACTTTAAGCCGGAAAATATGCAGTATACCGGTGCCTATAAAGTGCGTGGTGCGTATTACAAGATCAGCACTCTTTCAGAAGAAGAACGTGCCAAAGGACTGATCACGGCCTCTGCCGGAAACCATGCACAGGGAGTTGCTTATGCTGCAAAAATCTTTGGTGTAAAAGCTGTGATCGTTATGCCTACGACAACCCCATTGATCAAAGTAAACCGTACCAAGAGTTACGGAGCAGAAGTCGTTCTTCACGGTGATGTTTACGATGATGCCTGTGCTTATGCTATGAAACTGGCAGAAGAGAACGGCTATACTTTCGTTCACCCATTTGATGACGAAGTCGTTGCTACCGGACAGGGATCGATCGCAATGGAGATCTTTAAAGAACTTCCTACCGTTGATATCATTTTAGTACCGATCGGTGGCGGTGGACTTGCCTGTGGTGTTTCGACACTTGCAAAATTATTGAATCCAAACATTACTGTAATCGGTGTAGAACCGGCGGGTGCAAATTGTATGCAGGTTTCTCTGAAAAACGGAGAAGTCACTTCACTGCCTGGTGTAAGTACGATTGCCGACGGTACTGCCGTAAAAACACCGGGATCAAATATTTTCCCATACATTCAGAAAAACATTGATGATATCATCACCGTAGATGACCATGACTTGATCGTAAATTTTTTGGATATGATGGAAAATCACAAAATGGTCGTTGAAAATTCCGGTCTGCTTACCGTAGCGGCCTTAAAAAAATTAGATATCCGTGGCAAAAAAGTCGTTTCCATCCTGAGTGGTGGAAATATGGATGTCATTACAATCGCCTCGGTTGTTCAGCACGGATTGATCCAGCGCGGACGTGTCTTTACCGTATCCGTTGAACTTCCGGACCGACCGGGTGAACTGCTTCATGTCGCCGAAGTGATTGCCAAAGCACAGGGAAATATCATTCGTCTGGAGCATAACCAGTTTGTCAGCATCAACCGAAATGCTGCAGTAGAACTTACCATCACGATGGAAGCCTTTGGCCACGAACATAAAGAGTCCATCATCCAGGCATTGAAAGATGCCGGATATCAGCCGAAAAACCAGATGCCTACAGCGATTTATCAATAAAAGAACGGAGAATACCATCATGAGTTACGAACAAAGTTTATTATTTACTCCCGAAGGAGTGCGGGATATCTACGGAATCGAATGTGAAAAGCGAAGAAAGATTGAAGCGGATATCCATAAAATCATGAAATCCTATGGATTTAAAGACATTCAGACGCCAACTTACGAATTTTTCGATATTTTCAACCGGGAACGTGGAACTGTTGCTTCGAAAGATATGTTTAAATTTTTCGACCAATACAATAACACACTGGCGCTTCGTCCGGATATCACGCCGTCGATCGCGCGCTGCGTTGCTAAATATTATGAACAGGAAACGATGCCGATCCGCTTGTCTTATTGTGGAAGCACCTTTATCCACCGCCGCGGATATCAGGGTAAAATGTCTGAAATTTCGCAGATTGGTGCGGAATTGATGAATGACGGAAGTTCCGATGCCGATGCAGAAATGATCGCACTTACCGTAGAATGTCTGGCAAAATCCGGATTGAAAGAGTTTAAGATCGATGTCGGTCACGCCGGTCTGATTCGGGGGATTTTGGAAGAAGCTCATTTTAACAAAGAGGAGATTGCAGAATACAAAAAATATGTTGCCAATAAAAATATTTTTGCCGTGGAAGAAATGATGGAATCCCAGAATATTTCTGCCAATTTGAAAGAATTTCTGATCCGCCTTCCGGATCTTTTCGGCGGAAAAGAAGTTTTGGAATATGCGAGAAAATGCGTGACACGTCAAGAAGCAATCGAAGCGCTTGACCGCTTGGACACCGTATATGACATCTTGGTAAGTTATGGTCTGGAGCAGAATATCACTTACGATTTAAGTATGCTCAGCCATTATGATTACTATACCGGCATCATTTTCAAAGCCTATACCTATGGTACCGGCGAAGCACTGGTAACCGGCGGCCGTTATGATAACTTGATTGAACAATTCGGCAAAAAAGCCTCTGCGGTCGGTTTAGCAATTGTTTTGGATCAGCTGATGAATGCTCTTGCCAGCCAGGAAGTTGACATTGAAACGGATAAATCCGGCATTCTCGTTCTGTATCGTTCTGCCAACCGTAAAGAAGCAATCCAAATGGCAAATGAAGAACGTGCCAAAGGCCATTGTGTCCTTACCATGCGGAAAAATGCAGCCACGCCGATAGAGCTCTATGAAGACTATGCAGTCCGCAATCAGATTTCCCGGATTCTTTATGTGGAAGCCGGAAAATGTACACAATTTGAATGCGAAAATACCAATTGGAGGGAAACCAAATGAAATATATAACGATTGCGCTGGCAAAGGGACGTTTGGCAAAACAGACGTTACAATTACTGGAACAGACCGGCATAACCTGTGAGGAGATGAAAGACAAAGATACCCGTAAACTTATCTTTGTCAATGAAGAATTGAAATTGAAATTCTTTCTTTCCAAAACTTCTGACGTGCCTACCTATGTAGAATACGGTGCCGCAGACATCGGTGTTGTCGGAAGTGATACCATTTTGGAAGAAGGACGCAAAATTCTGGAAGTGCTTGATCTTGGGCTTGGAAAATGCCGTATGTGCGTCGCAGGACCGGCAAGTGCCAAAGAGCTTCTGAAGACAAACCAGATCATCCGCGTGGCTTCCAAATACCCTAAAATTGCGAAAGATTATTTTTACAATAAAAAACATCAAAACGTAGAAATTGTGAAACTGAACGGATCGGTCGAATTGGCTCCGATCGTAGGACTTTCCGAAGTTATCGTAGATATCGTGGAAACCGGATCTACCCTTCGTGAAAACGGATTGGAAGTTCTTGAAGAGATCTGTCCGCTTTCCGCACGCGTCATTGTAAATGAAGCAAGTATGAAAATGCAGCGCGAACGAATCACAAAAATTGTAAAAGACTTAAAAAATACACTGACAACATCCGAAAACTAAGAAAGAAAGGTGACAGGATATGAAATGCATGAAACTGGAAGAATCTTCCATCGACAACATTTTGGAAAATCTCTTGAAACGTAGTCCAAATCAATATGATACCTATCAGGATACCGTTGCTGAGATTTTAAATGACGTAAAAGAAAACGGTGATAAGGCACTTTTTGCTTATACCGAAAAATTTGATAAAGCAGTGATCACAAAAGATACGATCAAAGTGACCGAAGAGGAAATCAAAGAAGCTTATGATCAGGTAGACGATTCCTTGATCGAAGTGATGAAAAAATCGCTGGCAAACATTCGTGATTTTCACGAAAAGCAGCTTCGCAACAGCTGGTTCGAGACAAGAGAAGACGGGGTTATTTTGGGACAGCGTGTTACAGCACTCGAAAGTGTCGGTGTCTATGTTCCGGGCGGAAAAGCAGCCTATCCATCCAGTGTATTGATGAATATAATCCCGGCTAAAGTAGCTGGCGTGAAACGTATTGTGATGACAACACCTCCGGGAAAAGATGGAAAGGTAACCCCTGTTACACTGGTAGCCGCACATCTTGCCGGTGCTACAGAAGTATACAAAGTCGGCGGTGCGCAGGCAATCGGTGCTCTTGCTTACGGAACCGAGTCCATCAAAAAAGTATGCAAGATCTGCGGTCCCGGCAACATTTTCGTTGCGCTTGCGAAAAAGGCCGTTTACGGACATGTCAGCATTGACTCTATCGCGGGACCAAGTGAGATCCTTGTGCTGGCTGATGAGACAGCAAATCCGCGTTATGTGGCAGCGGATCTTTTGTCACAGGCGGAACATGACGAACTGGCATCTGCTATCCTCGTTACCACAAGCGAGAATCTTGCCAAAGAGGTAGAAAAAGAAATCGAAGGCTTTTTGCAGACATTGAGCCGTGCCGATATCATTCGTAAATCCCTGGATAATTACGGATACCTTTTGATTGCACCGGATATGAAATCCGCGATTCACACAGCCAACGAAATTGCTTCGGAACATTTGGAAATCATTACCAAAAATCCGTTTGACACCATGACGCGCATTCAGAATGCCGGTGCTATTTTCCTTGGAGAATACAGCAGTGAACCTTTGGGAGATTATTTTGCCGGGCCAAACCATGTTCTTCCGACAAACGGAACCGCAAAATTCTTTTCCCCATTGAATGTAGATGACTTCATTAAAAAATCAAGCGTAATCTCTTATTCAAGAGAAGCTTTGGAGCCAATCCACAAAGATATCATCGAATTTGCTACTGCAGAACATTTAACAGCACATGCCAATTCCATCGCGGTGCGTTTTGAAGATCAGGAGTAATCGATGAATAAAAAATTATTTTTGTTTGACTTAGACGGTACACTGTCCGATTCCAGCGAAGGCATTACCAAAGCCGTTTCCTACGCATTGGAATCCTTTGGTATCGAGGTTCCGGACCGCAAAGAACTGAGTTGTTTTATCGGCCCGCCATTGCCGGAATCTTTTCAGAAATTTTATGGCTTCAGTGAAGAAGAAGCGGCACGCGCCACAGAAATTTACCGTTCCTATTATAACGTAACCGGTAAGTTTGAAAACACACCTTATCCGGGAATCCGGGAATTATTGGTGCACATGAAAAACAAAGGCATTCCGGCCATGGTTGCCACTTCGAAACCGATTGTGACCGCAACAGAGATACTGGATCACTTCGGATTTCTTCCTTATTTTGACAAAATTGAGGGGAGTGTTCCGGAAGAAGGACGCTACAAAAAGACCGAAGTGCTTTCATGGCTTTTGTCCCGGATTGATCTGCCCAAAGAACAGATTGTTATGATCGGCGATCATCCGGATGATATCAATGGTGCCAGAGAAAATGGGATTGACTGCATCGGAGTGCTGTATGGATTTGGAAAAAACGACCAGATTGAAGCTGCCAGTCCGGCTTGGACAGTCAAAACAGTGGAAGAATTGGAAAAACTCATTTTAAGTGCCTGAAAAATGCCGAAAAGAACTAGAAAACACTTGACGAAGACAAAAATATATGATATATTTTTCATGTTGTTAAAAAATAGATGGTCCTCTGGTGCGTTATGCAGGACATAACGAAATGGCATTAAGAACATCAAAAACAAGTAGGAGGAACAACAATGAACGAAATTATTAAGAAAATCGAAGCAGAACAGATGAAAAGTGAAATTCCTGAATTTCACGTTGGCGATACTGTAAAAGTATACGCAAAAGTTATCGAGGGAAGCCGTGAAAGAACACAGGTTTTTGAAGGCGTTGTATTGAAGAGACAGGGCGGAAGCAACCGTGAAACATTTACTGTTCGTAAGAGCTCAAATGGTATCGGTGTAGAAAAGACTTGGCCACTTCATTCTCCAATCGTTGAGAAGATTGAGATTGTTCGTCTTGGTAAAGTTAGACGTGCGAAATTGAACTACCTTCGTGACCGTGTTGGAAAAGCTGCTAAGGTAAAAGAATTAGTTCGCTAAGAATTACAAACAGGTTTATTGTTAATAGTGTATGTTATAGCATTTGCCGTAGCATACACTATGTTTCTATATAGGATAATCAGAAAGGGAATTTGTTTTGAATTTAAATTTTGATGAAGAAATCAAAAAACAAAAACGAAAAAAATTGATCAAAACCTCTTTGATCTGGATGATAGAAATTATAATTGTAATTGCTGTCGCCTATTTTGTGATACATTTCTGTTACCGTCGTACCAATACGATCGGTTCCACCATGGAACCAACCCTTTACAATGGACAGGAAGTATTTATCAATACCAAAGCCTATGTTCTTACTTCTCCCAAACGTGAAGCCGTAATTGCATTTTATGAAAAGGAGAAACAAGAAGGCGAAGAGGAGCCCTTGATCAGCATACGGCGTGTGATCGGGCTGCCCGGTGAAAAAATCAAAATCACCGATGGAAAAGTCTGGATCAATGGGGAAGAATATCAATCAAAATATACGTATTCAGCCATGACAACCGGCGGCATTGCCGAGCAGGAGCAGACACTTTCGGAAGATGAATATTTTGTGCTGTGTGATTCCCGTTCCAACACCGATGACAGCCGAAATTCGGCCTTTGGCATGGTGAAAAAATCACAGATTATCGGAAAAGTTTCATTCCGGTTAAAACCATTTTCCCGAGTAACAAAACCGGAACAAAAAACGACACAAACACAAGAAGAGGAGAATTGATCATGCATTTTCAGTGGTATCCCGGACATATGACAAAGGCAAAACGTGCCATGCAGGAAGATATTAAATTGATTGATGTTATCGTGGAACTTGTAGATGCACGTATTCCAAGGAGCAGCAAAAATCCTGATATTGACGCCTTGGCAAATGGCAAATCGCGCATTTTATTATTAAATAAGAGCGATATGGCAGATCCGGCCCAGACTGCCCGTTGGAAAGCTTATTATGAAAAACAGGGCTTTTTTGTACTGGCTGTTAATTCCACCAAACGCAGCGAACTAAAAGCAGTTAATCAGTTGATTCAGAAAGCATGCAAAGAAAAGATCGAGCGAGACCGCAAAAGAGGGATATTAAACCGTCCAATCCGTGCCATGATCGTCGGTATTCCCAATGTAGGAAAATCGACATTTATCAATAGTTTTGCCGGAAAAGCCTGCACAAAAACAGGAAACAAACCGGGTGTAACAAAAGGAAAACAATGGATCCGCATCAATAAACAGGTTGAATTGCTGGATACTCCGGGAATTCTCTGGCCGAAATTCGAAGATCAGACGGTCGGTCTGCGTCTTGCTTTTATCGGCTCGATTAAAGATGAAATTCTGCAGCGCGTAGAAATCGCCCTGGATCTTATCGAATATCTGAAAGAAGCATATCCCGGAACTTTAGCATCTCAATATGGCATTGAGGAAGCAAACGATTCCGCCGCAATACTGGAAGAAATCGGAAATGTCAGAAAATGTATTAAAAAGGGAACCGAGATTGATTATGAAAAAACTGCCGCCCTTATTCTCGATGATTTCCGCAGCAGTAAACTGGGTCTGATCTCCTTAGAGACACCTTCCGAAGCAGAAAAATAAACGGACAAAAGAGAGGTTTACCATGGAAAATAAATTAGACACAAACGAAATTGAAGAAAGTCTGCGTATCTGCGAAGAACTTTTTCAAAATAATCCGGATTTTAATCGAAGAGCGCCACGGCCGGTAGAAGCATTGGAATTGGCAAAAAATGTGACCGCACCTGTGGTTGAACCAAAACCTGCTGTCAAGCCGGTACCCATGCCGAAACCGGTATCGGAAGAAAACACAGAACCTGTAAAACCGGTTGTTTCCCAAGCACCGGAACCGGTAAAACCACCAGAAACTCCCACAATAGAAAAAGAACCGGAGCCTCCAGTCAAACCGGTATCCGTAACCAAACCGGTCCCGGAAGAAAAAAAGGAAACTCAGCCGGATGATTCAGAACCGGATTCGAAAAAAGAAAAATCCAAACCAAATATAAAGAAAAATTTGATTGCGTTTGGCATCTGCGTTGTGATTGCTATTGTGATCGCACTGATCATTACCAATTTTGTTGCCAGTCATACCAAAGTGGAGGGAAATTCCATGGAATCTACTTTGGAAAACGGTGATGATATTATTGTGGAAAAATTCTCCTATTTGACAAACAATCCGGAACGTTATGATATCATTGTGTTCCGTGAAAGTGAATCCGTTAATTACATTAAGCGTGTAATCGCATTACCGGGGGAAACGATTCAGATCACAGAAGGTAAAATTTATATCAATGAACGGGCCATATTTGATGCCTATGGAAATGCCAAAATGGAAGATGGTGGAATCGCCGAAAAGCCAATTAAACTTGGTCAAGATGAATATTTTGTCCTGGGTGATAACCGCAATGCCAGCAAAGACAGTCGTGACAAAGCCGTTGGTGTCATCAAACGCGACCAGATCATCGGAAAAGCATGGCTGCGGGTTCTTCCCTTTGACAACTTTGGAAAATTAGAATAAAAAGGACGCAGAAAACATGGAAATTGAACGCAAATATTTAGTAAAACAATTACCGGAAAACTTGGGGAAATATCCGCATTTTGTCATTGAACAGGGGTATTTATGTACGGAACCAACCATTCGGATCCGCCGAAAAAATAACGACTACATTCTGACTTATAAATCCAGGCAGAATGTATCGCCGGCGGTCGACACCTGTGTCAATGTCGAAGAGGAATTTCCGCTTTCCAAAGAGGCTTATGAACATCTGAAAGAAAAAACGGACGGAATCCTTGTCTGCAAAACCAGATACTACATTCCTTATCAAAAATATACCATTGAACTGGATCTCTTTGAGGCGCCTTATGATACGCTGCGGATTGCCGAGGTCGAATTCCCAACGACAGAAGAAGCGGTTCAATTTTGTCCACCATCCTGGTTTGGAGAAAATGTGAGCGGTGATATCCATTTTTCTAATTCTTATTTA
>OGPJ01000520.1_pt1 | contig 30580 bp, 20 predicted proteins | sample 1552831 | NCBI WGS metagenome assembly OGPJ01 (sample SAMEA2579914, study PRJEB22360) | human gut metagenome | biome: human gut; feature: human-associated habitat; material: faeces | place: Denmark | collected 2008/2010
CCGGCACCGCCGGGCCGCTGGCGATCATATCCAGCGGGTCGCCCAGAATATCGCTGAGCACGATGCTGAACACCTGCGCGGGCGCACAGCTCTGTGCAAACCGCCCGCCCTTGACCCCGGACAGGCGCTTGCGAATGGTGTTCATCTCCACGATATCGGCACCGCTGGCAAGCAGCTGGCCCGTGATCTGCTGCAGCTCTGCGCCGGGGATCAGCGGCTTCTCAAACAGTGCACTGCCGCCGCCGGACAGCAGAAACAGCACCGTATCCTCTGCCGTTAAGCCCTGCACCAGTTCCAGCGCTTTCCGGGTGGCGGCAAAGCCATTCTCATCCGGCACGGGATGCCCGGCTTCGCAGCAGTCCACGCCGGGGATCGTGCCCTTCACGTGGCCGTATTTGGTCACGACCACACCGCCATCCACCCGGCCAAGAAATTTCACCGCCGCATGGGCCATCTGCCATGCTGCCTTACCGGCAGCCACCAGCAGCACCCTGCCGCCCTGCGGCCGGAAATTTTTCAGCGCGCGGCGCACCGCTTCGTCCGGCAGAACAGCGTTCAGGCTGGCACGGATGATGGCATCTGCATCTCTGCGCAGTGTTTCGTTTTTCAGCATGTCGTTCTCCCCTTTTCCATCGCTTCTTGTCCGTGGACAAAAAACACCTGTACAGTCTCTTCCTATGCAGGAAAACGCCGTACAGGTGTTCTGATCTTTTTGCTTACTTTGTGCTTGCCGGAGCAACCTCAAAGTCGATCTTGCCCAGGTTCACATCCGCACGCACAATGGTGATCATCATGGTGTCGCCCAGGCTCCAGTTCTTGCCGGAGACGGGGTCGGACAGGCGGATGCCCTCGGTGAGCATGGTACCGGAGGGGGTCAGGCTGGAAGCCGGCACAAAGCCCTCCACGCCGTTGTCCAGCTCAATGAACAGGCCGCGCTGGGTCACGCCGGAAATGCGGCCCTCGTAGCACTCGCCCAGATGGCGGCGGGCATACTCGGCCTTGTAGCAGTCCTCAGCCTTGCGCTCGATCTGCATTGCAATGATCTCGCGCTCACTGGACTGCTTGCTTGCCTTCTCGGCAAAGTCGCTGTAGCGCAGCACCATGGTATCCTTATCCATGCCCTTGAGCTGGGCGGTCATGATGCGATGGATGGCCAGATCCGGATAGCGGCGGATGGGGCTGGTGAAGTGAGCGTAGTCCTTCAGCACCAGACCGTAGTGGCCCTTGGGTTTTTCCTCATACACAGCCTTGGACATGCAGCGCAGCATACCAGTATTGATGATCTGCTCATACGGGCCGCCGCGCACACCTTCCAGAATTGCGCTCAGCTCCTTGGGGGTGGGCACATCCTTGGCAAAGTGATCGTTGATGCCGCAGGCCTGCAGCAGAGTGTGCAGACGCTCCAGCTTTTCAGCATTGGGTTCCTCGTGCACACGGTACACGAAGGGGATCTGCTTCACGCGGGCAAAGTGGGCAGCGCACTGGTTGGCCAGCAGCATGAACTCTTCGATCATAGCTTCGCTCTCGCCGGAGGTGCGCTTTTTCACATCGATGCAGTGGCCGTCCTCGTCGAGGATCAGCTTCACCTCGCCGCTCTCGATATCCATGCAGCCGCGCTCCTTGCGCAGGCGGGCACGGTGGCCGTACAGCTCCTTCATGGCGGGCAGCTGGCTGAGCACTTCATGGTACTTGCCCTTCAGCTCGTCGTCAGCACTGCCGGCCAGCAAGGCATTGATCTCGGAGTAAACACCCTTGACGCGGCTGCGGATGACCGACTTGACAAAGCGGTAATCGATCAGGTTGCCATCCTTATCCAGATGCATCAGGCAGGAGAAGGCCAGACGCAGCACGCCCTCATTCAGGCTGCAGATGCCGTTGGAAAGCTGCTTGGGCAGCATGGGCACCACCTGATCGGCATAGTAGACGCTGGTTGCGCGGTTAAACGCTTCGTTGTCCAATTCGCTGCCGGGCTTGACATAGTTGGAAACATCTGCAATGTGGACACCCAGCTCAAAGCCGCCCTCCGGGGTCTTGGTCAGGCTGATGGCATCATCGATGTCCTTGGTCTCAGCACTGTCAATGGTGAAGATGGGCAGGGCGCGCAGATCCATGCGGCCCTCGGTGTCCTTTTCAGAGACCTCAGCGTTCTCCAGCTTCTTGGCTTCCTCACGAACCTTATCCGGGAAGCGGCTGCGGATATCCTGCGCATAGAGCAGGGCCTTTGCGCAGCGCTTTGCTTCGTCCGAGCTGCCAAACCGCATGGCAACGCCCACGCGGTGATCTTCCTGCCGATTGCCGCGCTGCAGGATCTCCACGGCCACCTTGTCGCCGTCCTTTGCACCGCCTTCGCAGTCACGCATCAACTGCATGGAGATGGCCGGGCAGTCGTCCGGCACGAACTTCAGGCGGCCCTCAATGCGGCGGGCAGTGCCCACCAGATCGTTCTTTTCTTCCAGAATGGCCAGGATCTCGCCTTCATCGCTGCCCTCCACACGGGGGTGCTCAAACTTTTCCACAAGCACCATGTCGCCGGGCATGGCACCGCGGGTAAAACGGCCCGGGATAAAGATATCGCTGGTGCCGTCCTCCAGCATGACAAAGGCAAAATTCTTGCCCAGTTTTACCACCTTGCACAGCAGAGCCTTGTCTGCACGGCCGGAGCGCACCGTAAAGAACACGCCCTGACGCTGGCAGATGACCGCCTCGTGCACCAGCTGATCCACAGCCTCCATCACCTTGCGGTCCGAGCCGCGGTCCCCGCCGAATTTGGATTTGAGGTCTTTGACGGTGCACGGCTGATTCTGGATCGCGTGCTCAATTTTATCGCGCATTGCCATAATATTTTTTCTCCTTGCTCTTCCATGGCCGCAGCCTCCAACGTGCCGCAGCGCTGCCAATCGTGGGCCAGCTGCCCCACCCTGCCCAGCGGTCAGACTGCCGCCGACATCCTATCATAACACAGAAAAACAGCCCCGTCCTTTACACGGGGCTGCACGAACCTTGTCAACCTGCCAGACGGCCTGCAAACAGACATGCCAGAATGGCAACCACAAAGAAAACAATGCCTGCAATGCGGGTGGTCTTGGCCAGCATCTGATCAGCCGGGGTCAAACGGGCATTGTTTGCGCCGCCCATACTGCCGTTGATGGCACCGGAAAGGCCCTGACCGTGGGTGTGCTGCATGAGAGTGAGGAAAACGATGACGAGCGAAGCGATCAGCAGGATCACACCGCCAACAATTTCGATAACAGACATGGATTGAAACGCTCCTTTATTTTAATTCAACAAAAACTACGCAGAAATACAAATATATAGTAGCATAACAAGCGCAAAAAAGCAAGCAGAAACCGTGCATTTTTATGCCAGAAGGTCCAGCATTGCGCACAGCCGGGCAAAGATGGCGGCGCTGGAATGTTCCGTGCTCACCTGCCCGTCCTGCAGCACCACAATGGTGTAGCGCGGCTGCTGCGCCGGGTAAAACCCTGCGAACCACAAGTTTTTGCGTTCCGTGCCATCCGGTGTGAACTGCCCGGTCTGCGCGGTACCGGTCTTGCCGCCAGCCCCTTCTTCCAGCCAGGCAGCATCCTGTGCGGTGCCCTCTTCCACCACCTGCTGCAGCATTTTACGCAGGAACGCTGCATTTTCCGCACTCATCACCCGCCTTGACTGCGGATGTGCAAGCGTTTCCAGCGGCGTACCGTCAGTTTCATCCACCGAGCCACACACGAAGAAAGGCGTGCGGTACACCCCGCCGGAAGCAATGGTGTTCATCATGGCGGCGATCTGTACCGGTGATGCCAGCAGACCGCCCTGCCCAAAGCTGAAATTTGCCAGCTGGCCGCTCTGGGCAAGCTCCCCGGCAGACGGCAGCTTTCCGGCATCGGCGTGCAGCGCACCTGCCACCGGCACCTCCTGCCCGAAGCCAAGCTGCCGAGACATCTGCAAAAGCGTCTCTGCCCCCAGCTGCTGCCCCAGCCGGATAAAATAGCCGTTGCAGCTTTTTTCCAGAGCCGCAGTCATGTCCACCGTTCCGTGCGGAACACCGCCTGCGCAGCGGAAGATCTGTCCATCCACCACCACAGCACCGGTGCATTCGTACTCCGGCAGGATGCCCTGCTCCAGCGCTGCCGCAGCCAGCACCGGCTTGAACACTGAACCCACAGCATAGCTTTCCAGTGCGCGGTTCAGGAACGGACTGTCCGGTGCATCCAGACTTGCGGCAAGGTCATCCGGGTCATAGCCCGGTACGCTGACGCTGGCGCGAACCGCAGCAGTGGCCGTGTCCAAAACCAGAATGCAGCCGCTGGCCATGGTGTCTGCGGCCACCGCTTCGGCGGCACGCTGCACCGGACGGGAGATCGTCAGCTGCACGCCCACCGCACTGCTGTCCTGCCGGGTGAGCTGCGGTGTTTCCCCGGCCCGCAGCCGTCCTTGTGCTGTGACCGCGCACACCAGCGTGTCATGCTCCTTTGTCCCGGCCAGCTGGCTGTCCAGCGCCTTTTCCAGCCCGGCAGTGCCGCGGCCTTCTGCATCCAGATAGCCGATCAGATGCTGGCACAGCGGAACTTCTGCGCAGCGCCGTGCCGTTGCAAAGCAGCGTATGCCGCGCCCGGAAAGGTCGCGGTCCACTTCCAGCAGAAACGGTGCGGAGCGGTTGCGGTTCCGGTACAAAAGTGCCTGCCCGGCACTGTCCGTAAATGCATACAGGCGTGTGTAGTTGTTTTCGCCCGGGAAGCAGAGGGCAAGATACCGCGTTTCCAGCCCGGTGAGAAGCAGGCCGCTGTGGTCGTAGAAGCTGCCCCGCCGGGCAGGCAGCGAGAGCCGGACCGTGCTCTGTGCTTCGGCCCGGGCAGCATAGGTATGGTTCTCTGCCAGAAAATACAGGCGGCACAAAACTACCGCAAACCCCAGCAGAACAGCTGCATACAACGCCAATACCCGTTTGCCGGACATCTGCTCACCCCTTTTTGATAGAGTGGGCTGCATCTGTGGTTTCTATACAAAAAGAGACGGGGTCTCCGAAGAGATCCCGTCTCCATAAGGTACTTATTGAGTAAGCAATTCCGCTTCATACGTCGAAAATCACAGGTTGCCGGCGATCTGTTCAAAGGCTCTTTCAACCGATTCAAAACTGCTGTGCGTGTAGACATCCAACGTCACACTGGCATTGGAGTGTCCCATCAGGTATTGCAGGCTTTTTACATCCAGCCCGGCCTGCTGAACATTGGTGCAGAAGGTGTGTCGCAGCACATGAGATGTAATGCGCGGAACAGGTTTGCCGTACGCCTTCTCAAACTTTCCCTGCACGCCACGCATGCTGCAATAAACAAACAGCGGCCCCGCAGACCTTTTTCAAAGTCTGCGGGGCCTTGTGCTGTGGGGCTATTTTACCTGCACGGTCATGGTTCGGTCACTGCCCGGTAGCCGCGGATGACGCGCCACTTGGCGACGCCCTTGTCCGGCTTAAAGCTGCCGTCGGCGCGGGCTTTCAGGTAGCCCTGCTCGATGGCCCACTGGGCGGCTTGGGCCAGCTCCGGGTCGGCTACGTCCGCAAAGGCGGGCAGAGTGGCCGGGGCCGGGCGGCCTGCGGTGTTCCAGAGGAGCATTGCCAGCTCGGCGCGGGTATGGGGCACGGCCACCCCTGCAGGCAGGAGCTGGTCAAGGATGAGCTCCGTGCCCACCTGATAGGCCACGACGCCCGCCACGCCCACGACTGCGCCGACCGCAAGAAGGGTGCCGAAGCCGTCTCCGCCGTCTGGGCTGCCCTCGCCGCTCTCGGCGGTGCGCCAATGGCCATAGAAGGTCACGTCCCGGTCGAGGTTGCCCACATGGTTCGCGCCCGGGCCCATGTAGTAGGGGCTATCCTCCAAGCGGGTGCCGTCTTCGAGGAACCAGCCCTCAAAGAGGCGGGCTTCCTCCTCGCTGCCGGTGATTGCACCGGGGAACTGCATTCCTCCATTCACCGGTTCGTCCCCCGGATGGACGACCCAGTAGACCTTAAAGTCCGTGGGGGCCTGCTCCGGCTGGGCGATCTTCGCCTTCTTGCTCTCGTTCATTTTGCCTTCCACCAGATCAAGGCCGTCCCTCAGGGTCAGCTCGTCCAGTTCGAGGGCATAATACTCCTGTTCCTCCGATGCATCCGTTTCTGCCGTGATGACGGTGCCTGCGCCGGAAGCCTTCAACTCGTCTGCCACGATGGCCGAGCCGCCGACTTTCACGTTCAGCGTGCTGTTTGCCACGGTGAGCTTGCCGCACCGAATGCCATAGTTGAAGAAGTTGCCTTTCGAGTTCGTGCCTGCAATGGTCACGGTGCTGTTTTCGATGGTGATATCTTCGTCAGAACGGCCTGCCCGGATTGCGTCATCACCAACATCCTCATTGATATTGCCCGTAAAGGTGAGGGTTGCGTTATTCAGCGTCAGCGGGCCAGCCGTTATGATTCCATCGGCGTTGGAAAGGGTGGCTGTGCCGGTAATGGTCAGCTCTTCCGCCAATTGGGAATCGATGCAGCAGTAACCGCCCGCGGCCCCATCCAGCGTGAGATCGGCATCGTTCAGGGTCAGGGTGTGGGTATCCGGGTCATAGGACACGGTGCCGCCATCCTCCAGCACATCGCTTTGGTTGCTCTTTGTGACCTGCTTGCCTGCTACCCAGAGGTCGTAGGTTTCACTTTCCTGCTGGTCCGGGTCCACATCCGTCAGCTCCAGATAGGCGTGGTTTGTCTCTTTGACTTCAAAAAAGCTGTCAAGTTTTTCCTGCACGCTGGTGTCGATTTCCGTATAACCCGCGTCATCGTCGGTGCGATACCAGAACCTGTTTACGTTCTCTCCGATGCCCAGCCTACTCAGGCCGAAGTCCATACCGATAGTCGTCACATTCAGGAGCAGGTGGCCGCCGTTGTAGGTCAGATGACCCTGTTCCCCGATGTACTGCTGCGCATGGATCACCAGCTCGCTGCCATGGTTCATGGTAGTGAAATTGGCGATGCCGCATTCTGCATTTGTGATCTTCACCTTGCCATCGATCTGAACGCTTCCCCAGCCGATGCCCGTCTGGAAACCCTTCAGCGTGATTCTAGTATCGGAAGCAATCGTCGTTTTATCGTTTGTAGCGCCTAAAATTCCTTTCGACTGGTTTCCCGCATCGGTATTGGTGAGATCGTATTCTCCCCTTACTATTTCCTTTGCTCCATCAAAGCCGTTGCTTTTCGTTCTGCCCGTTACTTTGCCGTTTGCCACCAGCCTCAGATTTTCTTCACTGAGGGCTTTGACCAGCGAGTAATTCTCCGAGTCCAAAGTTGTGTCCAGCGTCACGTCTCCGTGAAAGGTCAAAAGGCCATGGTCATAGGATACCTCACCCTGAATGTACGGCACCCTCTCATTATCATCGACCCGTCCGACATACTTCGGATACAGAAACACACTTGTCACCCTGCAAGCTGCTCCCATCGTCGGGCTGCCCGCCAGTGCCAGCGGGGCCGCGAGGTTCAGCACGAGGGCTGCGGAAAGCACCCCGGCGAGGAATTTCTTCCATCTTCGTTTCATTGCAAAAGCCTCCCTTTTTCTACCAATTTTGTTGCAGGAAAAAAGCTCCACGGTTCACTTTTAGGATACCGTGGAGCTTTGGTTTTTGCTATTAACCCGGGGTTAGTTTTTGGTTAATTCCGGGGGGCGTTTTTCTGGTACCACTCGGCCAGGCGGGCGCGGCGGGTGCGGGGGTCGCCGCCCATATCCAGCTTTGCGTACAGCTGGTTGATGTACTGCTTCACCGTGCCCTCGGAGAGGTAGAGGGCGGCGGCGATCTCCTTGTTGGTGCCCCGCCCGGCCACCAGACGGGCCAGCTCCCGGTCGCGGTCGGTCAGGGGCAGCTCCGGCGCGGGGGCGGGCAGGCCCAGCCGGGCGGCAAAGGCCCGGCCTGCGGGCAGGATGCGGGCCACGAAAGGCCCCAGACGCGGCTCGCACACGGCCCAGTCCTCCCCTTCCAGCAGGGGGGCCAGAGCGGGATACTGCTCCACAAAGAGCACCCAGAAATCGTCCTGCACAGCGTCCAGCAAAGCCGCTGCCAGCGCGGCCCGGGCCTCGGCCCGCTGGCCGAAGCGCAGCTGCGCCGCCGCCAGCTGGATGCGGGCCTGCAGGCCCACCAGACCGTAGTGCATGGCCTCGCACCGGCGCAGCAGGCCCTCGCTGTGGGCGATCACCTTCACGTACTCTCCCTGCGCCAGCCAGACCTGCTGCTCGATGAGGGACATCATGGGGCGGCAGGGCCCAAAGAAGCTCACCTCGGCCAGCTTGTGCTCCCGGAACAGCTCCGGGGCCTGCTCCGGCCTGCCCTGCAAAGCGTAGAAATAAGCGGCGATGCTCTCCAGCAGATGCACCTGCACCCCGTCGTGCTTTTGCAGCAGGGCGGCGCGCTTGGCGGCAAAATCGTACCCCTCTTTCCCCTTGCCGCACAGGGCCAGCCGCAGGGCCAAAAAGTCGCAGCAGAGGGTCATGTTTTCCTGCCCGGCGGCATCAGCCCGGGCCCGCTCCAGCAGCACAGCGGCTTTCTCCCACGCCCCCTGCAGGTAGGCGGCCTCCGCGTCCATCAAAAGCTCGGCCCCCTGGCCGTGGCCGTTGGTGATTTTATAATAATGGGGCATACACTCGTACATTTCGGCCAGTTCTTTGCCCAGCTCCCCGGGGGCGCGGTAGTACATCATCAGCACCGAGGGGGAGCCGAAGGTCCAGCTGCCGCTGTTGCGCAGGGTGACGGCGGGGCGGCTCATCTGGCGGCTGGCGCTGCGGTGGAGGCGGCTCATCTGGGTGATGTCGTTGTAGAACAAGAAGCTCTGGATGAGGTCGCACTCCCCCAGCAGGTTGCCCCGCTCGGCGGCGGGCCACTCGGGGTGTTGGGCCACGGCGGCTTCCAGCAGGGCTTTCAGCTCCATCATTTTGGGGATCTGCTGCCAGGTGAACATCCGGCGCATCAGCACCAGAATGGCCAGCGGGTGGCGCTGCAGCGCTTCCACCGGGCAGCGGTCCAGCCGCTGCAGCAGCTCGGCGGGGCTGAGGGAGGCAAGCAGATCCCCTGCGTCCGCCTCGATGACGGCAAGGGCTGCGTCGCGGTCGCCGCAGTGCTCAAAGGCCTGCAAAGCGTGGAGGTACTGGGCTTTTTGGGCATACCAGCGGCCATACCGCTGCCAGACCTCCGTTTGCCGGGCGGCGGGCAGCTGGGCAAAGAGCCGCTCGGCGCACTCTTTCATCATGTGGTGGAAGCGGAAGCTCACCCCGTCCGGCAGGCGGGTGACAAAGGCGTTTTGCTGGGTGAGGGCCCGCAGCACCTCCTCCGCGTCGGGCAAGGCGGTGACAGCCCGGGCCATCTCCACCGTGAACTCATCGGCCAGCCCCATCACAGCGAGGAAGTCCCGGGTCTTCTCGGGCAGGGACTCCAGCATGGCGGCGGTGAACATGGCGTAGATGTCCGACCCCAGCTGCAGCAGGCTCCCCCGCTCGGCCAGGGCATGGAGGTTCAGGTAGACGGCGGAGAACCACCCCTCGCAGGAGCGCAGCAGGTTCTCGGCCTGGGCGGCGGTGATCTCCACGCCGCAGCGGTGGGTGTAGGCCAGCAGCTCCTCCCGGTTCAGGCGAAGGCCGTCGGCCTCGATGCGGTGGAGCAGCCGCCCCAGCCGCACCACCTGCTCCCCGGGCAGAAAGCGGTTGCGGCTGGCCACGATAAGGTGGACGTTCTCGGGCAGGCGGTAGGCCAGCCGACACAAAAACTGCGCCACCCGCTCGTCCCCCAGCAGGTGGAAATCGTCCAGAAAAAGATAGTAGGGCGTTTTGCCGCCCAGCGCGGCACACAGGTCCTCCAGCAGCAAAGCCGCGCCGCTGGCGTCGGCGGGGCAGTCGTAGCCCTCCAGCACCGTCAGCCCGGCGGCGGCAAAGGCCTTCTGCACGCTTTTCCAGAAGATGGAGCGGTTATCCGAGTAGATGCTGGCTTGCAGCACCACGGCCCCCGCCTTGGCCTGCTCTGCCAAGAACCAGCGCACCGCCGTCGTTTTACCGTAGCCCATGGGGGCCACCACCGCCGTGAGCGCACAGGACGCTATGGGCCGCAGCGTCTCCCGCATTCGGTCCGAGATGTAGATGATGTTCAGGTTCTGCCTGTTTCTGGCCATGCGCGTTCCCCTTTTCCTTATGCTAAGGCTATTGTAGCACATTTGCGGCGAAGAGAAAAGTGCGGCAGGGGTGCAAAAAAGCAGGCAGAGCCTTCGCCTTTGCGAAAAGTTCTGCCTGCGTTCTTTTTATAAATTGGGATTCTTGGGAGCAGCGGTTTTTGCTTAGTACATGCCGCCCTTCCAAACCACACTTTTGGAGCCGAATCACGAATATCGGGAAACGTAGACTTTTGTAGAATTATCAAGGCCACAAGCCGATTTTTCCAGATTCTCCGTTTTTGCACGATCCACGCTTTTCTACGCAAATCTACGCCACTTACCGGGTGATTGGCGTAAGTTTTGGCGTAAGCAATTCCGCTTCATGCGTCGAAAATCACAGGTTGCCGGCGATCTGTTCAAAGGCTCTTTCAACCGATTCAAAACTGCTGTGCGTGTAGACATCCAACGTCACACTGGCATTGGAGTGTCCCATCAGGTATTGCAGGCTTTTTACATCCAGCCCGGCCTGCTGAACATTGGTGCAGAAGGTGTGTCGCAGCACATGAGATGTAATGCGCGGAACAGGTTTGCTGTACGCCTTCTCAAACTTTCCCTGCACGCCACGCATATAGTTTTCCAAGTGCATTGCCACCTTCGGCATTCCGGACTTGTCCAGAAAGAGGAATCCGCTGCAACCATCCACCAGCGCCTCCACTTTCGTGGACGCTCTGGCTTTTACTACACGCCGCAACGCTGCACAAACGGTATCTGTCATGGGAACATTGCGGATACCGCTTTTTGTTTTCGGCGGTGTGACAAAGTAAGGCTTTTCAGCCGTCCGGCAAAGCTGCCGCCGGACATGGATACAGTGCCGTTCAAAGTCGATATCTGCTCGTGTCAGGCCATACAACTCACTCACACGCAAGCCGGTTCCCATAAGAATGACGATATCATCATAATAGTTGCCGCCATAGTCTTGAACGAATTGCAGATATTTCTCCTGCTGTTCTCTGGTCAGGGCATTGCGCACATAAGCGTCCTTCGGCACAACGTCCGACAGCTTGAACTTGAATGGATTCTTGCGGATGATGTCATCCTCTACCGCCATCTCAAACGCCGGTCTGACAACGCTTTGCAGGATTCCTATGGTGTTTTGCTTGAAACCGCTGTCATGCAGAAACACGAACCAGCCTTTCGCATCGGACAATTTTACCGTTTTGATGGCTTTTTGCCCGAAAGGGTCAGCATGAATCCGCTTGACCGCTGTGTTGTACGACCGAAGTGAATTGGGTTTCAACCCACGTTTCAGGTTCATATAGCGGTCAACCAGATCAGCCACCGTCATCTCTCCGGCGGCGTAGTCGATGCCGTCTGCCAGATCGCGCCACTGTTCTTCCTCTTTTTTCCGCAGCTCTGTCAGGGATTTAGCGTAAATACAACGCCGTTTCTTGTGGATATCGGTATAACGATAGTCGTAGGTGCCGTTTGCTCTCTGGCTTTCGCCATCCTTCAAAACACGGCCCTTGCTATCTTTGCGCTTTTCAGACATTTAGAAACTCCTTTCTGTGAAAAGCGCATATAGGGGTTAATTTTAGTATACCATACCGACCATGCGATTTCCACCGATATCGTACAGAAAAGACGTTGCACAGTTCTCAAATAGAATATGCCTGCTCGATATAGCAATCAAACAGACGGCGCTTGATCAAACGCTTGTTGCCCACCCAGAGGTCGAATTTGCATTTATCCTCATTCGTGATTTCACGCAGCTTGTTGATGCCAATGCCGGAGTAAGCCGCAGCTTCTTCCAGCGTCAGATTGCTCTTTTCCCAAATCGGGACATCTTTCATAGGCATTTTCCTTTCCTTGTAGCTGTGCTGTGTGCCAGCAAGTTTTTCAAGCTTTCTTTCCGACTCATCCAATCAATGCTTTCAGCCGTTCCAGCTTCTCCTGTGCGGTTTCCCTGCGGAAACTGGCCCCAATGCAGGAGATTGGGACGCACATTTCCAAAATGCGGTCATAAATGCGGGCATGAGCGGTATCCTGCGGATGCCGGATCTCATCCAGCATCAGATTAGTCGTAACAATCAGAGGCTTTCGTCTGCGGTAGCGACTGTCTACAATGTTGTGGATTTGTTCCAGCGCATACTCTGTGCCGCGCTCCATCCCGAAGTCGTCAATGATGAGAAGCGGATAGCGGCACAGCCGGTCTACGACCTCATTGCGCCCGGAGAAACTATTATTCAATTCGTTCAGGACATGAGCAAAGTTTGTCATGTACACAGGCACTTCCTGCTCCATCAGAGCGTTTGCAATGCACCCGGCAAGAAAACTCTTGCCTGTGCCAACACCGCCCCAGAGCAGCAGCCCAATGTTCTCTGCGCGCATGGTTTGCCATTGCTCTACATAGCGGTGTGCGTGGTGCATCTGTGGGCTGCAGCCATTGTCGTTTTCAAAGGTCCAGTCCAGCATTGACGGGTCAGAAAATCCCTCTGCTTTCAGCCGCCGCACAAGGTCGAGGTGCTTCTGCTCCTTAACAGTTGCCTCCTGCCGTTCCCGTTCGGCTTTATGACAGGCACATTCTGCCGGATGTTTGTTCTTTCCCATCAGGACAAGACCTTTGGGAAAGAAGGCTTCTTTGGGCGTTTGGCACTTGCCGCAATAAAGCAGACCGTTGTCTCCGTGATAGTCCGCTGCGTTTCTGGGCATACTGGAAACGGGGTTTCCCAAAATTTTCTCAATCGTCTTTATAGGCTTTCTCCTTCCACAAAGGTGTAGTCCGGGATACCCGGTGTTGTCTTTTTCTCTGTCTTCTGCCGCTTTGCCCAGATACGAAGTGTAGCAGCATGGTCGGCGTACTTCTTTCCAGTAGACTGGATATAAGCGGATAGCTGCTCGATCAGACAATCCAGCCCTGCAAAGTCAGCCTTGAGCCGCTTGTACTCCTTTTCCGTTAGAAAGACATTCTGGTATTCTCCCAACGATAGACGAGCATTGTTTGATCTTATCAGGTGGTTATCATTCAGGTTGTTCTTATTACGTTGGTTAGGTGCGCATTTTTGCGCAATCGTACTGTGCGTTTCTGCACAGTCAGCTTGTGCGCTGGTGCATACTATGACTGCGCAATTCTGCACAGTATGCGGAACCTTGAGCAGAATGTGGCTGGGTTTAGAAAAGCCGTAGCGCACTCGTTCGGCAAGGTCAGTTTTTTTCAATTCTGTAAAGGCGCGTGTCACGCTGGAAATACAGCAGTCCAAATCTTTTGCCAGATTGGAAAGCGGATAGATCACATAAATGCGTCCCTGATCGTCCACCCAGTTGTTTTTCTGGGAGAGTGTAGCACGGTCGAGCAAGAGTGTGTAGAGCATTTTTGCCGTATGACTTAAATCGGCATCCAACAAAAATCGGGCATAGGGCAGATACTGGGGCAGCGGCATATTGGGTTTCAAATAATCTGAAATGGCATTCACCTTCTTATCTTTCATACGACCATCTGTCGGGTTAGGAGTGTTGTTTTTTGTCATCATTCAGTCTGTCTTTTACAGCCTGAAGATACCGGCTGGCACGGTCAATAAAAATCAGCAGTTTATCATTGTTCTTTGGCTCGGTAAGAATATCCGGGTATTCACGAAAGCACATTTCCCACCGCCGGACAAAATCCTCCTGCGCTCCCTGAATCTCGCACATCATGGCTTCGCCATCTGCCAAACGGCGAGGTGAATAGATGCTCTTGACGGCATCCTTGAGATTCTGTTTTTCTTCCTTGTTGAGTCCTTTCTTATGCCCCTGAATGTCTTGCTTGACGGTCGTTATAAACTCATTGTCCTTTGAAGGCGAAGAATACGAATCCGTGATACTGGAATCTCGTTTGGCTTTAGGCTTACGCAGCTCTGCTACAACTTCGGGACACTTTTCCTTTGGAACCTTTGCAATCGCGGAAATTTCACGGTCGGTTGCCCGGATCTTTCCGCTCAGGATTTCTTCCTGCGCTCCGGGTACTGCCTCTTCAGCTGCTTCCACACCTCTTGCAAATTGCTCTGCACGGTAAACATAACTTTCGGATGTTCCGTGTTCCGCAGCGACCTTCGACCGTGAACCGTGCTTTGTGCGGTCTGGTTCATTTTGAAGCAGACCACTTTCAGATGCCAAAGTATACTGATTGCCGTGAAACGATTTGATTTGCTTTTCCGCTTCTGCCTGCTTTCCGATCAGGAACTTTTTCTGTTCTGGGGTCAGGTTTCGCCGCCCAAGCTGATTTTTACAGATCCAGGCGAGTACTTCATAACGGCTGGAAAATTCTTTTTCGATGACTTCAAATGGAATAAATGGATATTTCCGAAGAATTTGATAGCGTGTATGTCCATCCACAATATAGCCGTTCCACGTGATGATCGGATTCAGTACACGTTCCTCCTTGAGGATGTTCATTTCCAGTTGGTGGGTTTTCTCAAACGACGGAGGGTTGATTTGATTCTGGAACTCCGGATCGATTTTAAGCTGGCTCAGTTTTGTCATAGGCAAACCATCCTTTCTGAAATAGAATATCATTGTTCTTACGCCGTTCTCTCTGCATGGATTTCCTGCCCCCTTCCGGCGGCGTTTTCCGGCTCTCTCTTGCGAGGTCATCGCTGGGTATCCCATGCAGACGGTCATTCGGTTTTCAAGGATCAATGAAGGCTCTGAAATTAGATTAACACATTCATAGAAGATTTTTAGGAGGTCGTACCTCCGGTTTTTGGTTATAAAAAAGCGGAAGTAGTGCTTCCGGTTTTCTGCTGCAAACCATTGAAAAAATTGTATCACATCGTAAATTTTATTTTTAGGAACTGGTAGTTCCGGTTTTTAAAAAATACGAAGTAAATTTCAAAGTGAAATCGGAACTACTGGTTCCGGTTTTGCGTATCATCGTAATTTCAAATTTGGAATGCCGTTCTCTCTGCATGGGTTTCCTACCCCCTTCCAGCGGCGTTTTTCGGCTCTCCCACTTGGGGGTCATCGCCGGGTATCCCATGCAGACGGTCATTTGGTTCTCAAGGTTCGATGAAGGTTTGTAGAAAGCATACCATAACCAAGAAGAAATTTTTAGGAAGCATTCCTTCCGGTTTTCAGTGTATTTTAGGAGAATCCCAAGGAAAAACCGGAAGGGATGCTTCCGCTTCTTAGAAAAGGTTCTGGATAGAGCATACCATAAAGTCACTCGATTTTTTAGGACCTATTAGTTCCGCTTTTTACCTTCAAAACCGGAAGTAATAGGTCCGGTTTGATGCGATATTGAATGAATCAACGACAATTTCATAAAGCGCGTTTTTCTGAGAAAATTCACTTATTCGGTGTCCGTTAAGGTGCGGAACTAGCGCGTTCTTGCGCTGAATATCGGGTTTGGGCGAAGTCCAACAAGTGTTTTTGAATTTTGATTTGAAAAAATCAGATTCAAAAATTGCGAGGTGGTACCGGATCACCCTGCTTGCGGCGGTTGCAAATGCGAAAATTTTTGTGCAGAAAAATAACCGCCAGCTTCAAGTTGAACTTGAAAGCTGACGGTCCTGATTGCAAAATGATTTTCAAATTTGGAAGGCGCATTGAGAGGCTTTATAGCGCCCGCAAGCAGGGCAGACGTATATACATCGTCTGCATCTGCAAGCAATGTGTCTGTCTATACAAACACCATTTGCGTTGCAAAATACTTGTTGGGAACACCCAACCCCTTGAACTGCATCCGGTGGATGCAGACTGTGCGATTGCATCGCTGATTCGTTCAAACTCATCGCAGCCCTATATTATCGCTCACACTCCCGATCAGGATGTCAAATGCAGAAGCGGCCATCTGCATCTACGCAAACAGCCGCTTCATGATTCATTTTGTACTGGTCACTGCAGTACCTTATTCATCAGCTCTTGATAGCTGTCCACATGGTCGTATGTCACAAGACCATCTGACAATCTTGCGAAGAGCTTCTTGGCGCAGTCGATCTTGGACTTCTCGATTGGGCGTAAGTTCAGGCTTTCCATCGTGCCTTTGGTTTCTGCAATAAAATAGATGTGTTTCACCTTGCCCTCATGGAACACGATTGCCCAGTCCGGGGAGTAGTGTCCAACCGGGGTCGGAATATAGAAGCCTTTCGGCAGTTTTGCATAGATAAAGACTTCCTCTGCACCGTCCAGATTTTCCGCAAACTTCCGTTCCACGCTCTTTTCCGCTGTGCCATCGGTGAAAACGTAATCCTGAATCGCCTTTTGTGCCTTGTAAGCCTTATCCATCGTCAGAGCGTGTTTCTCTGCCGTAAAGATGCTGCTGTCGTAGCTGCCCTCAATGGTATCATAGGTGATATGCTCCACGATCATGGTAGCTTTCTGCTCCTTGATCAGCCGGATCACCTTTGTGATAAATTCTTCCGGGTTGTTCTGGTACATCGCAAAGGTCGTCGGCTTGATGCCCTGCAAAATCCGTGCGACAGTGCGCCGGGTCAGCGTTGTGTTCTCTGCAATTTTGCCGATCAGGTCATACGCAACCTGACCTGCGTAGTCATGTTCTAATTTTTTTGTTCTGCTCTTGGCATCTCTGAAGCTGCTGCCTTCCCGCACCATATCGGCACTCAGAACATCTTTCTGACCAGCATAGGTGACGGTATATTTCAACCGACTGACGTACAACTCGCTGTCGATGTGTACGATTGCTTTCTGAATCAATTCCTCAGAATCAAAATCCACCGTATAGGCGTATTTGTGGTTGATCGTCTGCCAGAGCTTCTGGAACTCTGCCTTTTCAAACCGGTCGTTCAGCGGATTTTCCAGCACTTTCGGCTTGTTGCCATCCTCAAACATAGACTTGAGCATACTGTCATCATAAATTGCCTGCACAAGCGTGTGCACGCCCTCTTCAATGGGCTTCAGCGTTTCCGGCACCGGTGCAAGTGTTCCGGTCTGCACATCGTCCCGGTAGTCCTGCGTGACGTTATCCTGCTCATCCACATAGTTGTTGCGGACAAGGTACTGATAAATCGCCCGTGCCTGATGGTCATCCACCTCGACAGTTTTGCCATCCAGCCTGATGGTCTTGCCGGTGAAATATGCAATGTCCGCCTTGCGGGGGCGATCATACAGCACTGCTTCGGTCTGCTTTTGCAGTCCGTCTACAAATCCTGCATAGCTCTCGCTGGCAATAACGGTCAGGACGTTGATATCCTGCACCTTATCTCCCAGCACTTCCGCATCCATGCGGCTTCCGTCCTTATTCACGCACAGACGCAGACCACGGCCTACTTCCTGCCGCTTCTGCGTGGTGCTGTCGCTGTGCTTCAGGGTGCAGATTTGGAACACATTCGGGTTATCCCAGCCTTCCCGCAGGGCAGAGTGGGAGAAGATGAACCGGGTCGGCTCTTCAAAGGACAGCAGACGTTCCTTATTTTTCAGGATCAGGTCATAGGCAGAAATGTCATCCGACATATCTGAGCCACGCTTGACCGAACTGTTGACGCTGTGACCTTTCTTGTCGATGCTGAAATAGCCCTTGTGGACATCATGCACATCGGTTGAATCCAGATAGGCTGTATAAGCAGGGTCGAACAGGGTGCGATGCTCATTCAGAACAGACAGATACTCCTGCTCAAAAATCTTGCCGTACTCGCCCAGCAACTCGTTTCCGTCTTCATCGTACTGGCGGTATTTTGCTACTTCGTCGATGAAAAACAGCGAAAGCGTCTTGATGCCCAGTTTGAAAAGTTCCTGCTCTTTTTCAAAGTGCGAAAGGATCGTTTCATGGATCTGCACCCGGCGCATATCATTTTCGGAAACATCGCCGGTGACATCGCCTTTGCGGATGGTGTCTCCGTTCGTAAAGGTCACAACGCCCGTGATCGGGTCGATTTCCGACACCACGAAGCCCTTGTACTGCTCCATTTCCCCGGATTTATAATAGAGATTATCGCCCACATCCAGCATATGGAACTCTCGCTTCGTGCCGTTCTGGTGGCTGACCTCCATCTCCACTTTTGCCCGTGGCGGATTCTTCGGGGAGATGATGATGCTTTCCAGATACAGATACTTGTCCGTACCACGCAGATTTTTGACCTCAAAGCCCTTGACTTCGATTTTCTTGACCAGTCGCTTATTGTAAGCGTCCAGCGCATCCAGAACGTAAATCAGATTATGCTGCTTGGCGTGGGTAGCAGAGTAATTCAGTGTGAAAAGTGGATTGAACTTTTTCAGGGCTTTCTGAGTGGCAGAGTCCTCTTTGCCCATCTTCTGCGGTTCGTCCAGAATCAGGATCGGGCGGTTGGCGGCAATCACATCAATCGGGCGGCTGGAGCCGAACTCATCCCGCTTGGTGTAGATAATTCTCGCAGCGGCATCACCCTTGCGACCTTCCACGTTCTTGTCCTCATTCATGGATGCCGCAAACGCCTGCGTGTTGATGATCATGACATTGATGCCGGAATTGCTGGAAAAGGAATCCAACTGATTCAGGTTGCTGCTGTTGTAGATAAAGAACCGTGCCTTTTTGCCGTAGCACTCCATAAAGTGATCGGTAGTGATCTCAAAGGACTTCTTTACGCCTTCACGGATGGCGATACTCGGCACAACAACGATAAATTTGCTCCAACCATACCGTTTGTTCAGCTCAAACATGGTCTTGATGTAAACATAGGTCTTTCCCGTTCCGGTTTCCATCTCGATATCCAGCGAGCATCTTCCCAGCGGTGCTACCAGCTTGTCCGACTGATGGATGTTTGCTTCTGCCTGCAATGTGCGGATGTTCTGAAGCAGCTCCTGGTCGGTCAGTTGGAGTGCTTCGTTCTTAAAACCGGAATCGTTGATCAAATCCAGCAACTCCACCTGTGTTGCATCGTCCCCACTGGAAACAAGGCTCAACTGCTGTGGCTGTGCAGACAGGTTTCCCACATCACGCAGGTAAGACACGCCTGCATTATAGGGCTGACCCTGAAAGACCCGTGCCACCGCATCCACAGCATCCGTCTGGTACTGCTGAATCTTAAAACTAAACTTCATCTTTGTGGTTTACCTCCTGCTCCAGCATCAGGAAGCGGTCAAAATCGCTCTCATACAGGCGATCCTGAATGACACGATACTTTTCGTATTCGGTTTCTGCATGGAGTTTGGCCTGTTCTGCGCTGATTTTACCGGGGCCTGTCAGCAGTTCATTGCCGTTGAACTCCAGAAAACCATCCAGCCGCTTTGCCCAGTCCTCCATGCTCATGGGGATCTTGCGCTCGGCCTGCAGCTCGGCATAATCCAGATAGAGCGACACGATGCGTTCCAGATAATACATTTCCTCTTTGCTCAGGTAGTTCTTGGCCACCGTCACATCTGCTTTCAGGATTTTCCCATCCGGCGCATTTTCCCATGTGGTAAGCCCCATGTGCTCCTTGTTGGCATCGGCACGCTCCACGATCAGTTCTGCCGCCGTGTGGCGATGCACAGCATAGTGCATCTTATTCTGAACCGTCTGGAAGAACCGCCGGGTCGTTTTTGCATCCTTGTCATAATCAAACGCTGTTGCGTACAGATCCGTTACTTTCTGATAGAACTTGCGCTCCGACAGACGAATTTCCCGAATCTGCTGCAGCTGCCGCTCGAAGTATTCATCCGTGAACATGTGACCCTTTTTCAGGCGTTCCACATCCATTGTCCAGCCCTGAATCGTATGGTCTTTCACGATCTGACCCGCCCATTTGCGGAACTGCACAGCACGCTGATTATTCACCTTAAAGCCGACTGCAATAATCAGCTGCAAATTATAATGCGTCAGTTCCCGATTGACCTGACGAGTGCCCTCGGTCTGAACTATCCGGAATTTCCGGATAGTTGCCTGCTCGGTCAGTTCGCCGTCCGCATAGATTTTTTTGATATGCTCGTTGACCGTGCGCACATCCACATCATACAGTGCCGCCATCATCTTCTGCGTCAGCCAGATGTTTTCATCCTCATAGCGCATTTCATAGCTTGCATCGCTCTCACCCGTAGAAGCCACAAAGGTCAAATATTCTGCCGCTGAACTGCGAATAGCAAGTTCTTTTTTCTTTTTATCATCCATATCACATTTTCACCATTAAAGAACAGCGATAAGAATAGTAGCAACAAGCGAAGCTAACGCAATACCCGCAGAAACAAGGGCAATAATCAGCATCTTTATATTATACTTTTTTGCTTTTTCAGCTTCCTGTTTGCTTTCTTCCAGCTCTTTCTCTTTCAGCAGGTACAAATCGTTAAGTTTTGAATAGTTATCATTAAGTCCCTCTACCACTTTCTGATTTCCTTCAAGTATTGGTTTTATTTCCTCTGCAAGAATCTCGTTCAGTGGCGTAATGCTATCAATCATTTCCTGATTTCGCCTATTCATTTCATCAATAAACGAGGTATCTATTCTTGGGGCTAAATCAGGTAAGTTAATACCATTAAAATCCATCACAGCACCTTCCTTACCGTTTCCGGGCTATACGTTTCAAAAATCTGGTCAAAGTTTGTTGCAACGCTGTCGTTTGCCATGGAGCTGTCACGGAACACGGCATAGTAGGGCTTCATCTGGGCAATGGCCTTGACAGTCTCCTCCGTCACATCATGGTCGAAGCAGGCCAGCAAGAAGCCGTCTGCCACGTTGAACACCTTTTTGCCCGCAATCTCTTTCACCTCAATGGGACTGGACAGCAGCACACCCAGATCCAGCATCACCTGGAACAGCAAATCTTCCGGGGTGCGGTCGGATTTAACGTTATCCACCAGAGAGAACAGATCCTGCTGCTGGGTCTCCTCCGGCGTATAGTAGACGTTTTCCATGTTGCTGCTGTCCAGACGCAAGCAGCGGAAACCGATGTCGATGGGGGCGCTCTGGTCAGGCTGCGTCTCGGAGAACGATAACTGTCCCCCCCCCTGCGGACAGTATTTGCTTGCCCGCACGGCGGATACGCTCCTTGCCGATTTCGCAGATGTTCTTGTAGCCTGCCTTGTAGGCTTTGCTCTTCTCGTCCGTCTTTTCCGGCAACTGCACCATGATAAACTTTCGGTGTCCACCATCTTCAGCGTTCAGTTTCATTACAGCATGGGCGGTAGTAGCGGAACCGGAGAAAAAATCAAGGATAATATCATCATTTTTGGTATTTAACTGGCATAATAATTTCAGTAGTGTCGATGGTTTTGAGTAGTCAAATATAGTTTTTCCAAACAAATCCATCAATTCAAGTCCCGAACTTCTATTGTTTCCGTATTCCGTTAAAATTGATCTTAATACCTGACCATTTTTCATATAGACCTTATGATGCAGGCTCCATCCATTTGCTGTTTTTGTGAATCTTACCGTACCTTCTTTCAACCCTTTAATAACGGTTTCTTTTGATTTTTGTGAGTTTATAGTCACGCTCGTTCCATCCGGAGCCGTAAGGGTAATGACGATAGGATTTTGTAATCCATTTCTAACTAATGTATCCCAATAATATCTCCTCCCATCATTTTCCACTTCTTTATATCGTTTTAGATATTCTTCCGTCTGTGAGATATACCATCTATCTGATAAGTTATTTGTATTTTTAGAATAGATTAAAATATATTCATGATCAACTGCAATATATCGAGAATCATTTCCACCTCCTTTACGCTGTTGCCAAATCAAGCTTGCAATAAAATTGTCTGCTCCTAAAATTTCATCAGATATTTTTCTTGTATTTACTACTTCTTGGTCATTTATACTGATAAAGATAACACCATCATCTGTCAGCAAATTTTTTGCAATTTTCAAACGTGGATAAATCATATTGAGCCAATCCGTATGAAAGCGACCATTGCTTTCAGGGTTAGAAACAAGCCTGTTGCCTTCTTCATCATATTGACCGCTATTATCCATATAGTCCGCCGCACTCTGGGCAAAATCGTCCTCATAGACAAAATCATTTCCTGTATTGTACGGCGGATCAATGTAGATCATCTTGACTTTGCCCAGATAGGTTTCCTGCAAGAGCTTCAGTACTTCCAGATTATCTCCCTCGATGTAGAGGTTTTCACTGTCAAAACCGCTGGGCGTACCGTCCTTGCCTACACTGTCGGCCACCACCGGGCGCAACGTTGCTGTGATGGGCGCATTTGCCGCCAGCATTGCCTTTTTCTTGTCCGGCCATGTAAACTGGTAACGCTCTTCCCGACCCTCCACGATGGAATCGGAAAGCTCCTGCCGCAGAACATCAAAATCAATAGCGTGTTCTACTTTGCCGTCACGTTTTACCTCGGTAATTGCATTGGGGAACAGCTTACCAATCAGCTCAATGTTGCGCTGCACACCGTCAAGGCTGTGCATTTTTAGAGTTTCCATTTTATTCTCCTAATCTCATAAACACACAAATATTCGTATTATTTCCACTGTACTCTCTCAATAGATGCTCCTAATTCGTATTGCATCTTCAATCCAATCTTCGAGATTATTACGAATATCGTTATAAGCATTCCACGGATTCGGATCATAACATGGAACAATATCAGCAAAATTCTTTCCATTAAGCTCGAATTGAGCAAACGGATTAGCCCCCTTCCTACAAATACCCGTACGTGGATCTCGGATGTTATGTATATAAATTCCAAGTAGGCCCTTTCCATCTACCCATGCTTTTTTTATCTCATATTGAACCCACGGTCTGGAAGCTGTTTCCGTTCCAATCAAAACAACGACGCAAGAGCGATATTTCATATTATCATCTATCCATTTTTCGATTTCTCTGTCACCAAAACGTTTAATCTTCTCCCATTCGTTTGGCGAGACTGGAGAATTGTCCTCAAGCATACCAATATTTCTGATTTGCTGAACTCGCATCACATCGTTCGCATAATGGAAACTATAAAAAATCTGTCGTTTCACCATATTAAATCACTCCTGCAAATTTCAACGATACTATTACCACTCCAATGGCAATAATGGGAGCATAGAACATCCAGATGCTTGGAGACTGCAAGCATTTAAGCCATGTTGCATTTGCATCATAAAGTTCCGTATTTGAACATCTCGAATCCAAAGAAAAATCTGGAACGATTTTTTCATTTCGTACCTTTTCGTACAAAATCCGATACTGTTTTTCTAATTTGAGATAGTATGTATCCATCACCAGAAAGCAGATTACTGGAAGGAACGCAATCAACAATATCCATGCGCTCACCTCTGTAAAAGAAATCGCTGCTATCCCTGTCACAATAGTTGCTGCAAATCCTTTGTAAATTGCTGCTGATGTTGACATACGATCAATGACACCCTGTATCATCTGAAGATGTGCAACCTTGTCTTCATGCTTTGTTTTTTCATTTACTTCCAGATCAGTTTCAGTATCCATTATTTCATTCCTCAATCAACTTTCAGCCAATTTTCGAGTGGAATAATATTATGAACTCCTTTTTCATCATCGGTTACAACATAATATCCTCTATTTACATATCCACCAGTTGTATAAGTTTCATTTCCCTCATAAAACGAAATATATGGATATATCTGCATGTATTCATTTCCCTTATAGGAAGAATCATCATATCCTTTCCGTTTTAATGGTAATATGGCGATATCTTTACTACTAAACTTCTGAGAATCTCCATATCCAAGTTCCCAATTGCACCATTTTGATTCTACCGCTCCATCCGTTGCAAGAAGGATAAATTTATTACACTGACGAATACGTTCTTTTATTTTTGACGCAGTTGCACCAGAAGTCACACTCGGCATAGAGGAGTCTTTGCTGTCAATGTAAGCTTTGACATTGTAGTTCTGCTCCAAAAAACCAATGAGGCCACTTAAATCCTCAAGATCATCGTGTCTATGGGAAATAAAAACTGTCGTTTTTCCAAAATAAGATTTGTAAACGTTAGAAAACTCCATGGATGCAGAATCCAGTCTTGATTGGTTTCTATAATTTGCAAATTGACCACTTTCTAAAATTCGCTTCATTTTTATTTTTCCCTTTCCTGTTCACCTTTCATGGTATTCAACTTTTGCACCATTTCAAATTTCTTCCTCGGCTGCTTTTCCTTACGGATTTTAGCTTCCAGTACTGCAATCTGCTTTTCCAGCTGCTCTCGCTGCTTCTGCTGCTCCACGCTGTCTTTCAGGGATATGCTTTCTCCTGCACCAAGCGCATCACCCGCGATCTGACGGACAAAGTTCTCGTATACAGCATCCAGCGTAAGTCCTTCCAGATGCACCGGCAGGTCGTCCTCGTCCAGCCAGTCCGTAGAATAATAGCGATCAACCTTAAAGGCTGTCTTGCCCGCCGCAGCCTCCTTGTAGCCGATGACAGCACGATACTTGCCCTCGTATTCCAGCAAAAAGAGGATGTGATACGGAATTTCCCGGTCGATCTGGCGCAGGACACTCTCATCCAGCTTCGGGGCAGACAGCCGTACCTCGAACCCCTCGATCTCCGTCACCTGCTCCCCAGCCGCCAGATTCAGGGTGGTGGCAGCAATCTTATTGCGCCAGTAGATGATTTTGATCTGCTCGACAAAGGCTTTCTTCATAGCCGGAGTGACAGCAATGTTCTCATAGAACTTCTGCTTCGGGATGCGTTTATTGAACTCGGTAGATACAGGCAAACCAAGCATAATTTTCTCCCATCAAGAGTGACCCTGTTCTGCAAGAACCTCTGTCCACTGTTTCTCATCAGAAGTAGCTCCAAACCGATCAACAATCACAATTTGTATATTCTCTTTCTTTCTGACTTTCAGTTTCTGAGCAATCTCTTTTGAAGTTCCGCTCAATGTCACAATTATGAGTTTTCTATCGTCCACATCAACAAGTGTACGAAGTATGCCGTTTATATGCTCATCATCCTGTCCGAATCCAAATCCAACAATTACAATGGCATCGGATTCTTTCCATGCCCTGTACGTATCGACATACTCACTCGACATTTCAATTGATGTGATTGGTTTGGTTCCACTCTGTGTAAAAATCAATGGAACGAGAATATGGTTTTCCTGCGTTGAAAGTTCATCTTTTTCACCGATTCTGTTAAGATACGGGTCATACCACAGCTCCGTACTACCATTCAGAAAAACAACATTCTTCTTCAGAAGATCTACGATAAAATGGTTGTAATTTGTTGTTGCAATCGCAGAAACTTCAAATTTTTCTGCATCAAGTGCTTCCCTCAACATTTGATAATATCCACGACGAACTGAAAAATCAATGTCTTTAGCCGCACCAGAAATGTAATCTCTTACATTGAGCAAGAAAATACAAATTTTGCAGAATTTTGCCCAATCGGAAGCAGGGCTATACAAGTAATGCCAGTTAGCATCAATCAGCGACTTATAATCAAGTACCGAAGCGTAAATGGATTCCAAAATATTATGTGCAAACTGAAGAATAATGGTTTCATCATCTATGCCATTAAATTCTGGCTTATCCAAAAGATATTCCATTCCACTAAGACCAGACGAAGAATAGTTCAATTGAATAATTTCTCCGATATCATCAAAAATATCAATTTCATCATCCTTTTTTGAAAAAACGCTATCGTTAATTTTGTGTGATAATGCTTCACCTAGCGCACCAATTTGAAATTGAATAATAGAGAGCAGAATCTTCCCAAGCTTTTTTCTTGTTTCAGCTGAAAAGACATCTTTTTTCTTATAAAGCATAAGAAGAGCGGAAAAATATGAACTGTTGAACAATTCATTTCCAGCTGCAAGTTCCGGAATAAACGCAATATTTTGTCCCAAATGGATATCATCCACTTTTCTGTCAAGGATTTCTTCTATAATTCCGGTTACATTTACACCCTTTTTGCGGTTCAAATTTTCTTCTTCAGCTCTTGCAACCTCGTCGAAACGATTGATTTTCTCAATAATTCTGGTCCTGTTATTCCCAATTGTATCTGTTATTATATTCTGAAATACAGAACGTCCAAAAGAACTAATATTTTTATTTCTGAAATCAGCCGGAAGCCACTGATATGCATAGTTTGTCGTAGTATCAACCGCTCCACGCATATCTTTGAACTCTTGCTTACTTTTTGATGAGTCATGTCTGAAAATATCCAGAGCAAATCTTCCACCCGAAGGAAGACCATATCCCATTTCGGCACCCGCTCCAAACAAAAAGCCGTATTTCATATTCTTCTCCTTTCAAATTTCATTCCACAACAAGGAAGCAGATCAATTCAAAATCATCCAGTCCGGACACCTGACTGAGCAATGCCGTTGTTCCGCCCGCAGAGAACAGGCTGTCGATGTCGCTTTCTTCTTTGACATCAATGATCGAGTCAATGGCTTCACTCAGCAATTCGGACATTTCTGCCATGTCCTTTCCATCGTCTGTTTCCCGGTTGAAGCGTTCATACACCTCTTTGATTGGCTCAGTCTTTCCACGGCACAGCAGCCGGATATCGTCCAACATCTTTTTGGGGTTCAGGTAGTCGCAGATGATCTGCCCATCCATGCCGATGTAAACCATGTAGAACGGATGGATGCGGTTTCGATTGTCCACATTGACGCTGTTATTGATGTTTTTCAGCACGAAGATCACACCCTCCGGCAGTTCATCCGTAGCCGGAACCACCGCATGAAGTCCACGGGGCTTCTTGTCCAGATCACCATTGTGTTTGATGTAATCCAGCAGGTCGAGCCGGAACTCGTTCAGGCCCAGATCCATAATGGAGATGCCGTCCGACATATCTTCGATGTCAACGACCTCTTCCTGCAAGCGTTTCAGCTGTGCCTTGCGGTACTCCAAATCGCCCTTTTCTTCGGGGTTGATAAGGTCATCATCGCCCGTGGAGGTCATAACAGTGATTTTCATGCGGGTCTCCACACGGGATTTCAGGTTGATGTAATCGTCCAGCGTCAGATCAGGCCAGAAGTTCACAAGCTGGATGTACTGATTTCTGCTGCCGATACGGTCGATTCGTCCAAAACGCTGGATAATGCGTACCGGGTTCCAGTGAATGTCATAGTTGATCAGATAATCGCAGTCCTGCAAGTTCTGACCTTCAGAAATGCAGTCTGTCGCAATCAGCACATCAATTTCCGTGGCACTACCGGGCATCAGAATATCCCGGTCTTTGGAGATGGGAGAAAAACAGGTCAGCACATTGTTGAGTGTTGCCTTGAAGCCCTTGATCGTGGTGCGCCCGTCAATCGAGCCGGTAATTACAGCGGTATTCAGCCCATATTTCTGTTTTACAAACGCACTCACATTGTCAAAGAGGTACTCTGCAGTATCCGAAAATGCAGAAAAAATCAGCACTTTCTTGTTGCCGGCATTGATCGGATGCTCAATTTTTTCGGACAGCAGCTGGAACAGTTCTTGTAGCTTTGTGTCGTGCTGCGGTGTGATATCTGCCACCATAAAGGTCAACAGCTCCAGAATTTCTGCATCTTTCCGAAGTTCATCACGCCAACTCTTCCAATCCATATCCGCAAGATCGATTTTGACTTTTTTGCCGACGGTGAAAAAGTCGGTGTTTTCATCGTCCATGTCAAAATCGTCTCCGGCCATGTCGTACATATCCAGATCAGCGTGTCCGGAGCGTTCAAACTGGTCAATGGACTGAATCGTACCATCAATCAGTTTCTTGATGCGCATCAGGGTCAGCTGGAACGAATGTACAGAGCTTTCCAGCCGTTTCAGCAGGTTGATACTCATCAACCGACAAATACCCTGCTCACGGCCTCTCTGGGTCAGATTTTCTCCCTTATTGTGCGTCAGCTCCTGATATTTCTGGATCTTACTTGCGAAGATGTAGTTGGAGGGCATATAGACGCACAAGCTCAGCTGAATCAGCTGCTCATAAATTTCGTTGTAGTTGATGGCATTATTCAGGTCTGTCAGACATGGCCGAACGGAGATCGGCTTCAACCGCTCTGGGAACTTTCCGATAGCATTGGTGTTGTAGTACTTCTCGATATGCTTCCGAGAACGTGCGATGGTAACACTGTCCAGCAGCTCGAAGAAGTCGAAATCCAATGTCCGCAGCAGCGCATCCGTGGTTCTCTCTTCTGGTTTCAGTTTGCTCCATGCGTTAAAGGCTTTCTGCGCCTGCTTAAAAATGTCCTCAATGCTCTTTGAGGTGTTCAGCCTTTCATCCAGATATTCGGAGTTTCCCTCATAGGCAAGGGCCAACTGATTTTTCAAGTCAACAAAGCGGTTGTTGACCGGCGTTGCCGAAAGCATCAGCACCTTGGTCTTAACTCCGGCACGGATCACCTTGTCCATCAGCCGCTGGTAACGATTGTCCTGCGTCTTGCTATGAGTTCCGATTCCATTACGGAAATTGTGCGATTCATCAATGACGACCAGATCATAGTTGCCCCAGTTCAGGCGATCCAGGTCGAGGCCATTCGACTTTCCGCCGCTTCTGGACAGGTCTGTATGGAACAGAACATCATAATTCAGCCGATCCGATGCAATCGGGTTGTTCACATAGTTGTCCTTATAGGTATTCCAGTTTTCCGCCAGCTTTTTGGGACACAGCACCAGAACCGACTTGTTTCGATTCTCATAATACTTTACGACTGCCAGTGCGGTAAAGGTCTTGCCAAGGCCAACACTGTCCGCAAGGATGCAGCCGTTGTACTTTTCCAGCTTATTGATGATAGCAAGCACCGCATCCTTCTGGAAGTCGTACAGCAGACTCCAGATTTTGCTCTGCTTGAATCCGGTTGCCTCATTCGGCAGCTCGTCTTCTGAGATGTCGTCCAAAAACTCGCCGAACACATGATACAGCGTCATAAAGTAGATGAACTCCGGGGAATTTTCAGCATAAGCCGTGCTGATATTCTCCAGTACTACATCTGTGACATCCTGCATTTTGTCCCGGTCGTTCCACAGGGTATCGAACAACTTCATGTACTGCTGTGCGAACGGAGCCTCCATGCAGTTGACCATGTTGTAGCTGTTATTTCCGCGCTCACAGCCAATATCAACTGTCGTAAATCCGCCAATCGGCATATAGGCGATCTGTGCTGCGCCGGAATCCACAGTCATAAAGCCAGCCATATTTTCACCGGTGGTGTTCGATTTGAACGTAGCCTTCCTTCTGATCCAGTCTGCACACTCCTTTGCGATGGCTCTCTGGGTCATCTCATTGCGCAGTTTGATTTCAAACTCTGTACCGTAAAGGCTTGTTTCACGGGAAATGCGGGGAATGTAGAACTCCCGCTTCTGCTTTTCAGCCTTTTCTTTCACAAAAGTGGGCGATGTAAAGATAAATTTGAACTCGTCCACGGTTTCAAGCTGCTTTTTCAGCTCTTTGTACGCATACATTGAGAAGCAGGCTGCCGCAATAGATACTTTGCTGCCCTTTTTGATTTCTACCCGTAAATCATCTCGAACGGTATTGGTGATGTTATCCAGAATTTTCATATCATCCACCGGTTTTATGCTTATCCGCATTCTTTTATAGCCTTGACTATGAAGGCGCTCTTACAAAACTCTATTTCTATTATACCACCCGCTTTTTCCCCTGTAAACGAAAAAGCTGACGGTGTGTAGCGTGCAGCATCCATCAGCTTTTCGTGACACAAAAATCGGCACCCGCTTTTCAGCGAGTGCCGATTTTGTTACCCTATAGTGCGCTTTGATTTTTGGCGTAAGTGGCGTAAGTTTGGCGTAAATCCGCTTCTGCGCGCTCCAAAAATCAAGGATTCATGCGGTTTTTAGGCAGTTATTAGTACATGCCGCCCATACCGCCCATGTCACCGCCTGCAGCAGCGGGTGCAGCAGGGGGTTCCGGCAGATCAGCGACCAGGCTTTCGGTGGTCAGCACCATCTCAGCGACGGAGGCTGCGTTCTCCAGAGCGGAACGGGTGACCTTGGTGGGGTCAACGATGCCAGCAGCGATCATATCGTCCACAAAGACCTCGTTCTGAGCATCAAAGCCGTAGTTGGGCTTGTTGGCAGAGATGATCTTGTCGATGATGACACTGCCTTCCAGACCGGCATTCTTAGCGATCTGGCGCAGAGGAGCTTCCAGAGCCTTCAGAACGATCTTGGCACCGGTGCGCTCGTCGCCTTCCAGCGTGTCGCACAGCTCACGCACAGCGGGGATCGCATTGATAGGAGCAGTGCCGCCGCCGGCAACAACACCTTCCTGAACAGCAGCCTTGGTTGCGTTCAGAGCATCCTCGATGCGCAGCTTCTTGTCCTTCATCTCAACTTCGGTAGCAGCGCCGACCTTGATGACAGCCACGCCGCCGGCCAGCTTGGCCAGACGCTCCTGCAGCTTCTCGCGGTCGAAGTCGCTGGTAGCGGCCTCGATCTGGTTGCGGATCTGACCGATGCGGGATGCGATAGCGTCCTTGTCGCCAGCGCCGCCCACGATGGTGGTGTTCTCCTTGGTGACCTTGACCTGACGGGCATGACCCAGCATGTCAACGGTAGCGTCCTTCAGCTCGTAGCCGAGGTCTGCAGAGACAACCGTGCCGCCGGTCAGGGTAGCAATATCCTGCAGCATCTCCTTGCGGCGG
>OGPJ01000523.1_pt1 | contig 30546 bp, 21 predicted proteins | sample 1552831 | NCBI WGS metagenome assembly OGPJ01 (sample SAMEA2579914, study PRJEB22360) | human gut metagenome | biome: human gut; feature: human-associated habitat; material: faeces | place: Denmark | collected 2008/2010
TTTTTTCATTTGTAAATAATTGATTTTTGGATTATTGTCTGATAATTAGTTTTTTATATGTTTTGTGTTTATTTATCTGAATATAAATAAAATAAAGATTAATAAACGCGGTTTTGTTTTTCGTTTGTTCAAAAAAAATAGAAAAAAATTACGAATCTCACTAGGGATATAGTTCGATTTAGGGTTAATATTATTGATACGGTATGTAAAAATGTTTCGTGATATTTGCTTGTACGAGATATATGAGATATGAGAGAGGAATATATTAAATATAAATTTTATGTTAAATGTTAAATGGGTAAATCTAAAAGCATGAAAAAAAATCAGAAGTGTAAAATTGGGCTTTTGGCGTTTTCTTTGTCTTTTTTTGTTCCGTTTTTTGCTAATGCAATAGATCAAGGGGCAGGAAAGGTTACTGCAAATGTAACCCAGCCAAGCAAGCGTACTATTAAAGGCGTGGTTTCCGATGTCACGGGAGAACCGCTAATCGGTGTAAGTGTATTGGTGAAGGGAACTTCGATAGGAGCTTCTACTAATATAGACGGTGTTTACTCGGTAGAGGTCCCGAATAACAATGCCGTGCTCGAATTCAGTTATGTTGGGTATCAAAAGGCCACTTTGTCGTTGGCGAACGCTTCCTCATACGATGTCGTTATGAATGAGGAGACTCGGGTTTTGCAAGAAGTCGTGGTAACGGCGATGGGTATATCGAGGGAGTCCAAAACGCTTACCTATGCTACCCAGACTATCAAGAACGAGGAGGTGACCCGTATCAAGGATAATAACTTCATTAACTCGCTGCAAGGAAAGAGTGCTGGTCTTACTATCGTTCCCAATAATTCGGGAGCGGGCGGTGGAGCTTCTAAAATTGTGCTTCGCGGTTCCACTTCTATTCTCGGAACCAATCAGCCGTTGATCGTTGTCGACGGTGTACCTATGCAAGACGGTATGGGTACGCAGGCGACCGACGGTATGATTCTCGGTGGCGGACGTAGCGGCGATGACCTCTTGTCGACGATCAACCCCGAAGATATTGATAACATGACGATTTTGAAAGGCCCGAATGCCGCAGCTCTTTACGGTAGCGCAGCCAATAACGGTGTGATCGTTATCACGACCAAATCGGGGGCTTCGGGTTCTGTCAAGGTGAATGTGTCGAGCACCACGTCGATCGAGACGATAGCCATGTATCCTCGTACCCAACAGATCTACGGTATCAGTGGCGGAGACCAATGGTCGGCGTGGGGTCCTAAGATCGGTACACGTTCGGCCGACGAGGTGGCTTCTGCCCCGTATCTGATGAATTCTGCACGCAATGCCGTAAAAGACTTTTTCAACAAAGGCGTGACTACGACCAACGGCGTTACGTTGAGTGGCGGTACGGAAAACTTCCGAACTTATTTTTCTTATAATAATACCTATCAAACGGGATTGATACCGAACAATAAGTTTACCCGTAATAACGTGATGTTCAAGGAATCTTTCTCGTTGTTCGACAAGCGTATCAATATCAACACGAGCCTTAACTGGATACATCAGAAGACCGATAACGCTCCTGTCGTGGGTAAGGCATTGAGCGCTCTCTATGCTTTGTACCGTACTCCGGCCGATATCGATATGCGTTATTTCAAGCATAACTATAAACACCTCGGTACGGTGGCCGACAATATCGTGAGCGATCCGGAGAAAGGTAATCCCAAATTGATCGGACAACCGGTTCAGACATGGTACTGGTATGACCAGTATTTGAATAACCCCTATTGGGTGGCCAACATGTATAACGATTATTTGAAGCGCGACCGTTTGTTGGCAAATATTACTTTGGATGCCAAGATTTGGCAAAATATTAAATATCAGACGCGTTTCAATGTCGATTATGTGACTCAGAATAATCTGAACGAGGAGTATGCCGGTATGAACCGGGTAGGCTTCGATTATGTAGGTGGTAAATATTACAATGGAGATTCTCGCTCGAGCGACATTTATAATGACCACATGCTCACTTGGAACGACCGTTTCAATGATAAAATCGATGTGAATGTGGCTGTGGGAACCAGCTTTTCACGTCATTACGATCGTAACACGAGCATCACTACGGCGATAGATACTTGCGGTGTGCCCAATGCTTTCGTTCCTCAGAATAATAAACACAGCCGTCCCAACAACCCTAACGGAAGTGCTACATCGGCTTCGGACAGTTGGAATAACAAGGATTGGAGCACGGCACTCTTCGCTACGGCTTCGGTCGGATTATTCGATAAAGTTTACCTCGACGGTAGTTATCGTTTGGAGTGGGCACAGTCGTTCCAACAGTTCACGCAAGGGAGCGGATATAAATCGTTCGATTACTATTCGGCCGGTGTGAATGTGCTCATCGACAAGTTTTTGCCTCGCCGGGATTGGCTCAATCAGTTGAAATGGCGCGGTAGTTGGTCGGTGGTAGGTAACCCCATTCCCAACACCTTGTTCGCCCGTCAGAGCTACGATTTCTCCAACGGTACGATCAGTACTCGTCCTCCTTTGTTCGACGATCCTCAACCGGAGACGACCACTTCGTTCGAGACCGGTTTGGACGTTTGGATGTTCGAAAACAAATTCAACTTCGACCTTACTTATTACAATTCGACGTTACGTAACCAGTTCTTGTATGTCACCACTGCCAATGGCGAATCGAAGCCGGTCAACACAGGTAAGATACGCAACTATGGTTTGGAATTCCAAGCATCTTATCGCTGGAACATCAATAAGGATTGGAGATGGCAGACCGGATTCAATATCGCATGGAATGACAACCGTATCCTCGAAACTTACAAAACCGAGAGCGGTGCTCCCTACGAAGTGCAAATGGGTCCCAACGCTTTCAAGATTAAATACGTAGAAGGCGGACGCTATGGCGATATTTATGTCAACTCTTTCGCCCGCGATGAAAACGGCCATATCAAAATCAATGATGCCGGTAATTACGAGAATGCCGTTCCCGTGATGGCTTCCGGTAAATACGAGACCAAAGTGGGCAATATGACTTCGCCTGTCACTCTCGGTTGGAACAATACATTTACTTGGAAAAACTTCACGCTCTATTTCTTGATAGACGGCCGTATCGGCGGTAAGGTGATGTCATTGACCGAGGCTGATCTCGACCTGTACGGCCTTTCCGAACGTTCTGCACAAGACCGCTTGAACGGAGAACGGGTTATGCAAAACGGAAAGGAATATATTCTCAAACCTCTACCCGACGGATCGGGGAACAAAGTTTCGGTCGAGAACTACTATACGACCATCGGTGCTCTTCCCATGGAAGACCATGTATATAATGCCACCAGTTTGCGCATGCGTGACATCTCGTTGAGCTACGACATGCCCAATTTGTTCGGTAAGAATCAAGGTATGACCGCTCAGTTCTCGGTGAAGAATGCGTTCTTTATCTATAAAGATTCTCCCGTGGATCCCGACATCTCGGTATCGGCCGCCAACGGTTACTCCGGTATCGACTGTTATTCTTTGCCTACGACGCGTAGTTTTGCGTTGACATTGAAATTCAATTTCTAATGAAGAACGATTTAATATAAATAGTCATCAATATGAGAAAAACAATATATTCGATCGGATTCCTCGTTATCGAATCCGTGTTTTCAGTAGGTTTGTTCACTTCTTGCGGCGATCAGTTTCAGGAGGAGTATCCGTGGTTGATCGGTAAGCAGGAGGAGATGGACAACAGTAACGAAGAGGGGGCGGGAGCTACCGATATTACTGTTCTCGAGAAGGAGTTGAAAGGAGCTATTCCGTTCATGATCAACTATTCGCACGAACCTACCGGCACGTGGGCTCCTCACAAGTATCAATATTACAGGGCGAACAGTATTGACAACTATGCAGGATACTGGACGACTACCAAGAGCACTTTTGCTTTCGGTGGTCCGTTGCCTACGCTTTATACTTTCCCCAACGATTATTTGGGGGGGCCTATGGATAACCAGATTTTCACACAGTCTTACAATGCCATTCACCACGCTACCGAATTGGGTAAACCCGAATGGCGTGCTGTGGCGTTGATTATCCAAGCCTATCAAGGCCACGAAATCGTCGACTTCTATGGCGCGGCTCCTTTTAGCGACTGGCGTAATTTGAAACGTACTCCGCCGTTGACCTATGAAAAGGGCGAGGATATTTACAATTTGATTTTCGACGATCTCGACGAGGCTATACGCATATTGAAAGAGCGTCAGCCGTCCCGCGAGGAGTTCGCCAAGATCGAGGATTTGACTATCAAGACGCTCTCTAATGGAGATTGGCGCATGTGGGTGAAGTTTGCCAACTGTATTAAAATGCGTATGGCCATGAACATGGTGAAAATCAATCCGGGTACGGCTCAGTCCAAATTTGAACAAGCTGTCACCGACGAAATCGGTGTCCTCACCGACACTGATGCGAAGGATATAGCCTATTATCAGGAGCAAAACGCTTGTGCTTTGTGGCGTATCGGTAACGAGTGGCACGATATTCGTTTGGGCGCTTCGTTTGAAAATATTCTCAAACGTTACAATCACCCGCTGCTTACCCGCTGGTTCGATACCAATGCATATCCTATTAAAGAGAAGTCTACGGGTATACAGGCTCCCATCGATGTTTACGGAGTACGTACGGGTATCAGCATGCGTAACAGCAATACCACAGGCAAGGACAAAGGCGGTTATGGCCCATTCTCGACTTTGTCGGGCGAATTCAAATATATGCATCAATCTTTCTTCAAACGCACCGAGAGTATCTTCTTGTTGGCCGAGGCTGCTTTGAGAGGCTGGAATGCGCTTGGCCGTGACGCTCAGAGTTGGTATGAGGCCGGTATCCGTCTTTGTTTCCAAGAGAATGGGATCACCGACGGAACCGTCATCGACGAATATCTTGCCCAGACTGCGGCGAAGGATATCGATTATGTCGATCCGTATAACAACGAGAACAACATAGCCGGTCGTGTGAAAGTGGGTGTGAAATGGGATGCGAGCGACTCGAAGGAGGTGATGCTGGAAAAAATCATCACTCAGAAATATATCGCCAACTTCCCCATGAGCGCCGAGGCATGGACGACGTTCCGCCGCACGGGATATCCCCGTATCTTCCCGGTCGATGTGAACAACATGAAAGACCAAAGCGTCGACACCGAGTTGCAATTACGTCGTATTCCCATCGAGGAGACAGCCAACAATACGTTGGAGATCGCTTCGCTCGTACAGGCTCTCGGGCAACCCAACACCGGCGCTTCGCGTGTTTTCTGGGATAAACAGACCGAAACCCGAGGCGAGCAAAGCCCCGATAACGAATTTACATTGGTAATTCCGGTAAACTTTTAATCTATAAAACATTTGAAACATGAAACGATATAGCTTTATATTCTTTTTGGCGAGCTTCCTCGGTGTGACTTCGTTCACCGCATGTGAGGAGGAAGCTACGCTCGACGGTGCGACCGAGGTGTATATTACCATCGATCCCATGGACATTAATTTGAAATTGGGCGATACGGTGAGGATTTCGGCGACGGTTACCAATGTGAGTGGGAAAGTGATCGAGACTCCTGTCTCTTGGTCGATAGAAGACCAGACGGTCGCTGCCTTGCTGGGTGATACCGCTGTGGTGGCTTTGGATGGCGGTCAGGAAAAAGAGACCCGGCTCAAAGCCATGTTGGAGAACGGCAAATATGCCCTTACTACCGTTACCGTGTCGCGCAATTTGCCCGACGGTGTGATGTGTATTCCCAACGACAGCACCTTCACCGAAATGACTTCGAAACGTAGTTACAATACGGCCCACGATTCGGTGCTGTTCTCTGTTTCTCCCAAAGAACTTCTTTATGATTATGAGCCGGTTCCTACTCTCGAAGGGCTAACCGCTTTCGATCCGGTGATGACGATCGACACCGTGAGAGGTCTCGTAGCCGTGCACTATGCAGCTCCCCGTGCCTCGGGGAAGGGAAAAGTCACCCTTTCCATCGGTGATGCTTCCACGGCCAAGTCGGCATCTTGCGATATCATGTTGGCTCCCCAGTTGTTGGCTACTTTCTATGGCAAAGGTTTCGAAAATATGCCCTATATAAATACCCGTCCCAGTAAGGAGGTATTGTCGATGTACTTTGCCTATACGTACGAGGCCGAAATGGACATCAATTCGGAAGATACCGTGCGTATCGCCATGAACGTGCAGTCGGGCGCCAAAGAGGATATCGAGGCGGGCTACGATGCCTATCGTTGGGAAGTCGTTTCGAGTAATGGGGTATTGATTACGGGCAAGACCGAGGAATATGTGAAAGGAGAGGGATTCGATGCCGTACTTGCGTTGCGCTCGGGTTCGGAGGAAGGCGAAGCCGAATTCCATTGTATTACTCCCGACACGGTGTTCGTAGCGACGTTCCGTGTGCAGGACTTTAAGACTCGTTATCCGGTGGAGGAAATTACGGTCGACCACGATCCGATTTCCATGCCTGTGGGAAGTGTGTTGAGACTTACGACGGGAGTGATTCCCGCTTCGTCTTATGCTTATCACAAGCCGGTAGTCAAGGCAGTCGATCCTTCCAAAGTTCAAGTGGGTGAATATAACGGTAATGTCATAGAGCTGAGGGGACTCGCATTGGGCGAGACCGAGCTGGTTCTTACGGCCAACGGCAAGGAAAAAAGGGTTCCGGTGAGTGTCACCGAGGGTATCTTGTCTGTTTTGTGGAAATCGGGTAATGCGCGTACTCTTTTCGAGGGACAGACTGTGCAATGGGGTATCGATGCCAAAACTTTGTCGGGAGGAGAGAATCCTTATGACGTGACTTGGACTTCATCTGCTACCGATGTGCTCACTGCCGAGCAAGCCGGCGACGATAACACACAGGGGACGATTACGGGTATTAAGGCCGGTAAGGCAGACGTTACTGCCGAGGTGGCTGGCGTATCGTCCGAGAAGGCCGAGGTGAAAGTGATCGCTCTACCTGTCGATTTGGAATTGAACGCCTCCAACACCGTGAAAGAAAACTCGGTGGTTTATGACGAGGGCGGCGATTTGGTAGTGTTCATTTCGCCCACATCGGGTTATGGGCAAATCATGCTTACGTTGACCGATGCCTATAAGGGTGGCGGTTATGCAGGACATTACGATATTCCTGTCGGTACGGTAGTCGATATAGACGGAGCTCGGGCCGAGGTGATGGGCAGCATGGATATCTCGGGCAGCGGCGACGAGACAACCGTTTCGTTCTCGATTACGGGTAATGTGGGAAGTCGCACTCTCTCTATCGAAGCCGATAGTGTTCCTGTGGTGTTGTAAAAAAAGAGTCGTTTCGGGATAGGAGGCCGCTAAAACGCCTCCTGTCCGCGGAACTTGAAGATAGAAAAAACTTTTTGAGAATAATTCAAATTTTTATTAACCAAAAAAAATTTTCCATGAAAAAAAATCTATTTTTATTATCTGGAATTTTAGTTCTTTCATTTTCTTCGCAAGCACAAGAATTGAAAGAAGATTACATGACGTGGCCGGAGAGTTCGAAACTCGGTCAGTATGTTAGTAGTTGGGTTCCCGGCGAAGATTTGTTCGAGGACGAGAACTTTTATGTTTCCCGTGTGAAACCCAAAGAACGTTTTCGCAATGCGGCCACGCAGATCGACGAGACGCTCACCGAGGCCAACGACAGAAAACTCGTTTTCTGGGTTCCGGTAGGAAATGCCAGCAATGGTAACACCAATGCGCGTCCTAACGGTAAGTTCGATTCCGAGGCTTTCAGTACTTGGTCATACGTTACTCATTACGGAGACTGGACGGCTCCACACGGGTGGGTCCCCGGTGGATTCGCCGATGTCGCCCATAAAAATGGTGTAGGTGTTTCGGGTGTGGCTTCCGTTCCTTGGGGAGGTATAAGTTCAGAGTGGTCCTCTGGTTTTTCCACGTTGGTGGGCATAGAGGCAGAGAAAGTGGCTAAATTCCTCCATTATCATGGTGTGGACGGTTTAGGCTATAACTCGGAGTTCAGTACAGGTTCTTCTTTTATTTTGTCGGGATTGCGTGCATTGCACGAGACAGTTCACAAATACCTTACGGAAAAAGGTAACCCGGTGGTCGAGAACTTCTGGTACGATGGAACCAACGATAATGGACAGATTACTTTCGATAGTGGTCTCGGTAATCATAACAACGATACCTTCGGCGATGGCGAGCATATCCGCACTTCGCTTTTTCTCAATTACAATTGGCATGGAGTATTGGGTGGGTTGACCCAATCTACTGTAGATACCTATGCCCCCGGTCGCAGTTCGCTCGATCTTTATGCCGGCTTCAACATGCAGGGCGGTGATCCTTCTACGTGGAGAACTCTCAAAGACTATAATCTCTCTATCGGTCTGTGGGGCGCTCACGATTATAATATGTTGTGGGCCGACCGTGCCAATAACGGTAGTACAGATGTAGCCAAGCAAACATATTATCAACATCTGATCGAGCAGTTCTTTACCAACGGTAACCGCAATCCCATCGATAAAATCGAGGTTTACAATCGCGGTAACCATCACCCCGATGACAAGTGGTTCGGTATGTCGGCTTTCATGACGGCACGCAGTTCGCTCAAATGGGATCTTTCCGAGGAACCGTTTATTTCTTATTTCAATTTGGGTAACGGTCGTTTCTTGAACTGGATGGGCGAACGTCAGAACGATAACGAATGGTACAATATCGGTGTACAGGACTATTTGCCTACTTGGCGTTGGTGGTTTGCATCCGATTTTATGGGTAAAACGGCCGACAAGGTAGTGGAAAATGGCTTGGAGGCCAAGTTTACTTACGACGATGCCTATGTAGGCGGTTCGTGTCTGCGCCTCTTCGGTTCTGTGGACAATGAGTATTTGCATTTGTTCAAGACCGAGTTCGCTTTGTCCGCAGGCGATGTGATTACGGTTCGTTACAAATTGGTAGGCGGTCAGGCCGATGTTAATTTGGCACTTTCTGCCAAAGGCGACGAGCAAACGATTTTGCGCGAGAGCGGTTTCAAGGTATTGACTGTCGCCGATGAGGCCGACGATGAAGTGTGGGTGGAAAAGACGTTTAAAGTGAGTGGTGCTTTGGCTATGTTGGCCGGTAAGGAAATCGCTATGATTGCCCTCCATTTCGAAAATGCCAAGAACCTCGACTTATACCTCGGTGAATTTTCTATCACCCGCGGTGCTATGCCTACACCGGCGGCTCCCGAGATTAAGATCGCCAAAGTTCTTGCATCTCACTACAAAGGTGTAGATGGTAAGGTGATCTTTAACATGGATAACGACAAATTGCCGGGTGAGCCGGTTTATAACCTCGACGTGAATGCTTCGATGTTCAAACTGTATGCCCAACAAAAAGGCGGTGAGTCTCAATTCATGGGTATCACTACTTCTTGGGCCGGTATGTATTTCTCTGTTCCTACCGATTTGCAGGGCGAACAGGAGATTCGTTTCGGTGTCGCAGCCGTTTCGGTCGATATGAAGTCCGATTCCGAGATCGCATGGAGCGATTATATGAGTATGGGCGAATATACGGTTACCGACGATATACAGATAAATAAAACTACCATCAAGCCGGGCGAGAGCTTTGAAATTTCGTATGTCGATCCCCGTCACGCCGCCGCCGACTGGAAATTGCTCAACAGCACCGGTGTGGTCGTAAAAGACGCAAGCAATACGACTGTATTTACCGTATCGGAAGGTATTGAAGAAATAGGAGGTTATGATCTGCAAGTCATTTGCGACGGCGAAACGACCACTTATGGTTACTATGTGCAGATTACCAGCGAAGCCGTGGGTGCGTTGCCCGAGATTCAATCGCTGACTATCGGCGGGGAAGCTGTGGCAGAAGATGAAGTGAAGATCGACGTGGACGAGGCGCTGACGTTGGGCTATACCGGAAGGAAAGCCAATGGAGCTTCTTCGCGCGGTATCGAGATCAATGAAGGCTGGGTAGGCGGAAGAATGTCCGATTTGTCTATCGGTGACGGTCAAACGTTCTCCGTGTCGGCTTGGGTTCGTTTCACTTCGATACCCGAAGGGTCTTGTTTCTTCAGTGTGGAAAATCGCGCATCGAGTGCATGGCCGGTGAATAACTGGGGCTGGATGTGGTCTGACTTGTCATCTACGGGTAAACTTAACAGTTATACCTTCCGGACCGCTACGTACAATGGCGCTCCCGAGTTGAAATATACGTTCCCCAACGCAGTCGTAACACCCAATGCATGGAATCACGTGGTATTGACATTCGAGTATAACGACCAGTCGCAATTCCGCTCCAAATTTTATCTGAACGGTGTGCTCCAAGAGTCAACGTGGGTTTTAGATGGAGCTTCGGGTACGACCGAAACATGGGCTAATGTGAATTATTCTATCACGACTTCAGATTGGTTCTGTTTTGCCGGAGGCCGTGGATCGGAACCTATTTTCAATAATGGTATTATCGACGATCTGTTGGTTTGGAACGGAGCCATGACTCCCGAGCAAGTGCAAAACGTGAAGAACGGTCTGGATGCCAACAGCCTTCCCCAAGAAGTGATGGCTTACTGGGATTTCGAAACCGATGCCGATGAAGACCACTACTTTGCAGCCAAAGGTTCGGTTGCAGGGGCTAAAGCCTGTTCGTTCAAGACGGAAGCTCTTGGTAGTGAAGGCGCCGGTCGTCAAGTCGCTCAGAATCCTCTGTATATCTCAGGTTGTCCGTTTGTGCCGGGATCCACTTTCAAGGTAGAGACTCGTCCGACTTGGACAGCCAAACGCGGTGTCCTCAGCGAATCGACCGGTACCGACCTCGAAGGTTCCACGAAACTGACTTATAGCAAACCGGGCGATTATACGGTTACTCTGACTCTTGAAAATACGCTCGGGGCCGATACCAAGAGCTATCCTGTATTCAAAGTAGGCGATGTAGACGGTGTAGAAGAGAGCATGGCCGGTGAGTTGCGCACGTATACCGTAGAGGGTATTCTCTTTGTAGAATTTGCCGAGGACGGAGACTACCAAGTGGGCGTGTACAATGCCTCGGGAATGCTTGTCGCACAGAAAGATGCCGCTGTCGTAGCCGGTCAAAACATGAGCATCTCTCTCGGAGCCAAAGGCGTTTATGTGGTGAAGGTGATGAAAGAGGGCAAGGTGGTTCGTACGGTCAAAGTGTTGAATCGTTGATGTAATCTCTCACTTTCTTTTTAAGAGGGTGATCTCAATAGCGGACCGAGCCCTATCATTTAGGGTTCGGTCCTTTTAACAAATTTTTAATCGGTAGAAAATTTATTTTTTTTGCAATTATTTTTAATATTAATATATCGTGAAAAAGAGTTATTCGATTTTTTTATCTATACTGTTTTGTTTTTTGTTTTGTAGTTTGAGCGCATGGGATGCGCAGTTGAATGCGGCGAGTCGTAAAGTGATTATCGAGGCTCCGGCAGAGCCCGGTACTCATTTGGAGGTGGCTTATAGGCCTGCGGGTTCTTTTTTCCCGAGTTATGTGCAGTCGGGGCAGCAAGTAGACGTGGGTACTACGCTTATCATCGATGCTTATTCTGATAATCCGACCAAATTGCCGTTGGTTGCCGTACGGGTGAACGGGGAAGAAATCGAAAAATCGGGATCGGGATATACGTATGTTATACCCGAAGGCGAAGGGGATATTGTGATTTCTGCGGAATTCGGTCTTCTTTACCAAGTAGATTTCTCTTATTCCTTGAACGGGCGCATAGAACTTTATGCGGCGGGTTCGGAAGAGCCGTTGACGACGGGAACTCGTGTGAACGGGAATGTGGAGATAACGGTGAAAGTTATTCCGGACAGCGGATGCGATTTACTTTCTCTCGTCGTGAACGATGAAAATGTAACCGGCCAACTCGCGAACAATGAGTATAAGTTCGTATTGAAGAAAAACACTTCGATTACGGCGTCCTTCCAGAAAGCCTATCGTCTGACGGTGGAACCGTTCGAGCACGGTAGTATGCGGGTGGCTATTTCTGATAAAGGAGATTTGAGCGATGTACCGTCGGACGGTAAGATTTTGGATGGGCAAACGCTTATCTTGTGGTGGCCGACAGTCGAAGAAGGGTATGAAGTAGGTTCCGTATTGATGAACGGGACAGATATAACGGAGCAGTTTTTCTCAGGAACGCATAACCATGTGGTGAAGGGCGATGTGAACGTTACCGTGACGATCCGAAAAAAAACGTATGGATTGACGGTTAAGGATTTCGTGGGAGGTACGATAAAAGCGGAATTCGAAGATGAGGGGGTAGTGACCGATGTGTCGGCCGGTGGCAGAGTACCGGAAAATGCGACCTTGAAAATTTATGAACCGGTACTTGATGAAGGATACGAATTGGTTTATGTGTCGCTGAACGGATCGGATATTAAGGATCAGTTTAAAGATGGTATCTATTCGCTGACGATGAAAGAAGATGTGATGCTTGTTGTAAAAGCCAAAGAAATCGATAAAATGTTCAAACTGACTATCGATGAAATCGAGGGTGGCAGCATAGATGTACAAGTGTATGTCGGTGGCGATTTGGCCGATGTCCCGGCCGATGGGAACATCAAGAACGGAACCATGCTGATGATTTCCGAACCGGTACTCGAAGACGGCTACGAATTGGTTTCCGTCATGTTGAACGAAGAGGATATAACCGCTTTGTTCGAGGAAGGCGTGTATTTCCATACCATGCGTCAAGATGTGACGATCTCCGTAAAGACCAATTATGTTTCGGGCGTGGAAGAAGAACAGGCCGACCGGGTGAGAATTTATCCTAACCCGTTTGCAGAAAGTTGCGTGGTGAGCGGTGTTGCCGCAGGTACATCGGTTCGCGTGTTCAACATGACGGGAGCTTGTGTGTTCTCGAAAGTCGCCGGAACGGGTGAGACCGAAATTCGTTTGTCGGGACTTGCTTCGGGTGTCTATATCTTGAAGTTGGAGAAAGACGGCGACAGCTCTTGCCATAAACTGATTCGGAAGTAAGAGCCGATTTCTCGGTCGATAGTAGAATTTTTTATTCGATAAACTTGTAAATAGGGAAGGGGAGTGCAACTATGGCACTCCCCTTTTTTTGACGGAGGGGTTGAGAAGATTACATAAGAGTTTTTTGATTGCAGGTTTTAACCCCTCCGTCCTTCGGCCACCTCCCCTATATTTTGTGTTGCGCCACCCCGCAATGCTGCGGGGCACGGCAGGGTGAGGAGTGAGACATCTTTGTTCTATTGTTGTTTCGGTTTCTCCGTTACTACGTACCGTCTCTCCTATATTTTGCTTCGTGTCACGGGTGAGGAGGGGGTGAATGCCCTGTAATGCCACAGAACATGGGGGAGGTTGAGATGTATTCCGCTTTTGCCCCTTACACTGATTTTGTAAGCGACACAGAGGAAGAGGGGTAAAAGTGGTATTTTTATTCGGCTGTCCGCCGAATTTGTTTTTGTATTCAATTTGTATTATTTTCGCCATATGTCATTACCTGTGTATTTTGCTCCATTGCAAGGTTATACCGATGTGGTTTATCGTAAGGCACATGCCGCTTTATTCGGTGGCATCGCCGCTTATTATACCCCTTTTGTGAGAATCGAGAAGGGAGATTTCCGAAGGAAGGATTTACGAGATATAGACTTTGAAAACAACCGGGGTGTGCCGGTCGTTCCGCAGGCGATAGCCTCGGAGGCCGATGAACTGAGACGTATTGTGGATTGTATGGCTTCTCTTGGCTATACTCGGGTCGATATAAATTTAGGGTGTCCTTTCCCTATATTGGCTTATCGTCATAAGGGGTCGGGTATATTGCCGTTCCCTGACGAGGTAGAGCGATTGTTGCGGCCTTTGGAATCGTATGACTCTTTGGAATTTTCGGTGAAGATGAGATTGGGGTGGGAGGAGCCTTCGGAGGCATTGAGGCTATTACCTCTGCTTGAAAGTTTGCCTTTGCGGCAAATCACGCTTCATGCCCGACTGGGGAAACAGCAGTACAAGGGTTGTGTGGATATGGAATCTTTCGGTCGGTTTTACGATGCTTGTCCTATTCCGTTGGTTTATAACGGGGACTTGACCACGGTAGAGGAGATGGTTGCCGTGGAGCGGGAGTTTCCCCGGTTGTCGGGGCTTATGGTCGGCAGAGGATTATTGGCGAAACCGTGGCTGGCAGAGGAATATGGAAATGAAAATTTTTCGAGTGTGAACTTTTATCGCAGGGTGGCTTCGTTGCACGAGCGTGTTTTTACCGATTATAAAACTCTATTGCAAGGAGAACATCAGTTGTTGACTCGTATGATGTCGTTTTGGGAGTATCTTTTACCTGATATGGAGAAGCGATTGAGAAAGCGTTTATCAAAGTCCCGGAATGTAAAAGATTATACAGAGGCCGTAAACTTGCTCTTTTCTTCGTTGGAGGGAAAAAATTAAAACTGCCTTCGACCTATTTTACAGAAAAATTGTTATCTTTGAAACAAGTCCAAGATGGGCTGCGGTTCGGCATAGCCAGATCGGAAATGAAATTTCCGTTTGTCTCTGCGCTCACCTTTCACCATCTTTGACAAAAGTCACTAAAAATTGGAGCCCTATGGAAAAAGAGATCGTATTATATCGTACATTCGATTCTCCGGTCGAAGCGAATATCGTAAAAGATGTATTGGAGACAAACGGAGTTCCATGTTTTTTGTCCAACGAGATATTTTCGAGTGTCTTGCCTTTGACAAATTCGGAAGTGGGAGCCATCAGGCTGAATGTCTTTGCCGAAGACGTGGAGAAGGCCGATACTATTTTAAGTACGACACAACTTCCTGAATCGGAAAAGTAGCAGGGGCTGAGTAACCTGTTTCGTTTTTTCAGTACCCATAAAAATCGAAACAGCTTTTATGCCGCTTGTTTTATCGGTTTCGAATTATTCCCGGATAGTTCGGACGAAAAGGTTTGTTTAATTTTGAATCCGGTAAAGGCGATAATTATAGACATTAACGGGCTTAGCAGATTGAAAAAGCAATAAGGCAGATAAGTGAGAGTGCTTACTCCGAGAACGGTTGCTTGTGTCATTCCGCAAGAGTTCCACGGAATCAATACCGATGTTACAGTGACCGAATCTTCCACGGTACGGCTGAGGAGCCGGCTTTCCAATCCCCTATTTTTATATAGTTCTTTGAAGAGGTTTCCGGTCAGTATGATGGACAGGTATTGGTCGGCCGTACAAGTGTTGAAAAAAAGTCCGGAGGCGACGGTGGAGCATACGGCACTTTTCGGTTTACGGACGAAACGGACGAAAACGTCGGTAATACTACGGATCATACCGCTTGCCGACATGACACCACCGAAACACATGGCGCATATAATGAGCCAAATGGTATCCATCATGCCTCGCATTCCCCGGGTGGCGACGAGCGCATCGATTTCGGGTTGTCCGGTCGATAAAGAGGTGCTGCCGAATACGGAAGTCATCAAGGCTTTGAATCCGGTAGTGAAGTCTAGGGTTTCACCTTGTGCGATTTGCAGGAGAATATGAGGTTGGAAGATGAGTATGCATATTCCTGCAATGACCGAGGATATAAACAGTGTGATAATGGTGGGAAGTTTTATGAGTATAAGGATTCCTGTAATGACAGGAACGAGGAGAAGCCAGAGCGATAAATTGAATTTTTGCGCTAATGTATCGGCAAACAGGGCTGTTTGTTCGTGAGCGACATTTCCCTTTAAGAATCCGGCAATCGTAAAAATTATCAGCGTAATGATTATCGAGGGTACTGTCGTGACGAGCATATAGCGTATGTGTGTGAAAAGTTTTGTCCCGGTGGTGGACGAAGCGAGCACTGTCGTATCGGAGAGCGGAGAGATTTTATCACCGAAATAAGCCCCCGAAATGATAGCGCCGGCAATCCACCCAGCTTCGAATCCTTGTGCCTTTCCTATTCCGAGCAAGGCCACGCCGATGGTGGCGATGGTTGTCCAAGAGCTCCCGGTAATGACGGAAACGATGGCGCAGATGAGACAGCAAGATGCCAAGAATATCTGAGGTGTGAGCGTGTGTAACCCGTAGTATATGAGCGTGGGAACTACGCCACTGAGCATCCATGTGCCGGAAATGGCTCCGATGAGTAGTAAGATGATAATGGCCGGTGTCACTTTCTTTATGTTTTTAGCCATGCCTTCTTCGAGAGAACTCCATTTATAATTGTATTTTATCATGGCTATGCCTACACATACGGACGAAGCGATCAGAAGCGATACTTGGCTTCCTCCTAAAAGGGCATCTCCACCGAAGATAGGGATAACCATAGCCAACAGTGCGACAAGAACGAACAATGGAATCAGTGAAATAACGGGAGTGGGTATTTTGCTTTTTTCGTCCATATTATTTTTCTTTTTATTCGAGCTTGCAAAGGTAATCATAATGCATATATATTACCTTTATTTTCTTCTATTTTTGAATAAATAAACAGTAATTATTGTATGTATAAATATTTATTCATTTTTGAATAAAAAAGAGGATTGTCGGTATTCTACTTTTTCGACGGTATGTAGATTGGAATGCTTTGTTTGGAGAGAAGTGTAAAAATCGAGCGGAAATTCAGAAATTGAATCGAAGTCCGGCTTGCAGATTGATGTTAAAGGGTTTTTCTTTACGAATAGTCGAAATGTCCGATCCATCGTCGAAGTAATAGACGATACCGGGCTCGGCATAGAGGCTTATATGCGACGCCAGTTTGAAAGAGATTCCGGCCGATACCGATACGGACCACTGCAATTGGTTTATGTGCAGAGTCTCGTCGTTGGAAAACGGCGGACGATTGTTCATTTCGTACTGTGCGGAGAGTTCTCCGTGAACACATTTTTCCAACATTCCGCCTCCCGATAGGTAGAGATTGAAATAGCGCTTTTTTAAGAAATTCCAGTTTAGTTTTAACGGTATTCCCAAATAGTGTAGTTGCTGGTTTTGTGTATAGTATGCAGTTCCTCCGGCAGTCAAGTCGGACGAAAGATAGGTATATACAAGTCCCGTTTCTAATGCCAGTCGATTGTTCAGTTCTTTCTGGACTGTAATTCCAACTGATACGGGAAAGTGGTGTTTAATGTCTGTTTTGGGTTGGCTATTGATATTTTGCAGCATGATATGTTGGTAGGGTGTTGTTACCGGCCCTTCGGAGTTCGAAAGATTTTTTTCGGAAGGGAGACTTGCCATTTCGGCAGAGGCATAAGGGGCTAAATTGCTGAATCCATTTCGATTGTCGGCTGACGCGATTAGGTTATTTCCCAGAGATACGCCCAAAGACCAAGTGCTTTTGGGTTTGGTTTTGGGTTGTGTATGCGTATGTATGGTTGTCGTGCTGGTATTCTCATTTCTCGATGGAAACAAGCTAGTCTGTGTGTTATTTCGTTTTTTCCCCGGAGTTGATTTTTCCGGTTCGGAAGATTCCGGTTGTTCGATGTGTCGTGATTCGTTTATTTGAGATGGCATATGGTTTTCCACATCGGTATGGTCGGGTGTTTGCGGTGCTCGTATCGATTTATAAGATTGGGCTATGTCGAGTGGTTCCTGTTTTATCGAGGGTACAGTATTTTGCATTCGAGGTACTTCCATTTGCTCCGAGCCGGATATTTTTGTTTGAAGCGAGAGATTGTTTAAGTTGGTAGTCGGACGGAGGAATTGTAACCCGATAAAAGTACATAACAAAAGTGTAATACAAGCGGCTGCCCACCAAATGGTTCTTTTCCGAAGGGGGATACGACGTGGAGCGAGCTCTTTGGAAAGTTCTTCCCAAACTTCTGGCGGAGGAGTAACCGAATATTCATCGAGCTGCTCTTTCCAGCTGTCTGTCCAATTTTTAGTTTTATCCGTTTTCATATTGTGCCCAATATTGTTTAATTCGATTCATCAATATCGTTCGTGCCCGATGTAATTGTGATGAGGAGCTTTTTTCGTTTATATGAAGTAGGTTTGCGATTTCTTTATGTGATTTGTTCTCGAATGTGAACAGATTGAATACCGTGCGGTATCCGTCCGGCAATTCCGAAATGAATCGAAGAAGCGTTTCCTGAGGTATGTTTTTTACGATTTTGTCGTCGTCTTCATATTCCGGGTCGGCTATTTCGGGAGCGGTTTCGATGTCGAGCTCGATATGTTGTGTTTGCTTGCGAATCGCTTCTAATGCTGTATTTACCATAATACGGCTCAACCATGCTTTTAATGAGCCTTCGCCTCGGTAGAAAAATTTATCCAAAGAGGTAAAGGCTTTAAGGAACCCGTCATGTAAAAGATCTTTGGCGAAATCTCTGTTCCCGGAGTAACGGATACAAAGTGCGAACATTTCACCGGCATAGCGTTGATACAGCTCGTTCTGTGCCGTCATATCTTTCCGCTTGCAACACTCTACCAGCTCTGCTTCGTTCATTTTTTGATGATTCCTGTTATTTATTAAATGCAACGATGTAAAAATACTGCATGATAGGTGATAGAAAAATTGTTTTTAACTCTTTAACAAAATTCGGTGCAGTATTTTTGAATGGTTTACGTTTACCTCATAAAAGTGGATAAATTAAAAAACAGACGAATATGAAAATGAAAAAGTTTTTATTGGTAGGATTATTAGGTGTTGTGACATTGTGCGGGCTGTCGTCTTGTGACGATGATGACGATGGCGGATACGTTCCGTTTTCCTATGCGGTGGGCGATATGGTCGTAAAAGACGGGAGTGAGCCATATATCCAGTTGGATAGTAAGCAAACACTTTTCCCGTCGAATGGCAGTCGTTTGCCTAATTATTTGTTGAAAGATGGAAAACGGGTAATCGTGAACTTCTCTTTTCTCGAAGGACAGCGGGAAGGATATGATTATTATATTCTTATCAATGATATAGATTCTGTGTTGGTTAAGAATGTTATTCCCATCACTCCTGAAACGACCGATAGTATCGGTAACGATCCTGTGAATGTGTTGGATATGTGGACGAGCGATAAGTATCTGACGGTTCAGTTCGAAATGCGTGGTCTTGGTCGCGAGAAACACATGATTAATTTGGTTAGGAATTATTCTTTATCTCCTAATCCCGATGGAGACGGTTATTTACAATTGGAGTTGCGTCATAATCGTTTGAATGATCCTGAGATAGACCATATTTTATGGGGGGTGGCTTCGTTTAGATTGGAGGATTTGAAACTGGAAAATCCCGATTTGAAAGGGTTGAAAATAAAAGTACGTAGTCCTTATGGAACGGAAGTTCGTACTTGTGATTTCGAGAAGGAGGATTCAGGAGAGGATGCAATTTCTGGAACTCAGGAGAAGAGTGTTTCTACTTATGTCCGATAGAAATAGTTAAGTAAATAGGTGTTGATTGCCGGGAGCAGAATGGATATTTTGCTTCCGGTTTTTTATTGTGAAATAAAGGCTTATAAGTTTTTTGGATAGGTACAAAAAAAATTGATTGTCTCACGACAACCAATCTTTGTTAACCTTAAATCTAATACCATGAAAAACATATTGCAAATATAGGGGTAAATATGTTCTCAAACATAATATTTAGACAATAATTTTCTTGGATTTAATTTGTTTTAACTAATGTAAATCGATTTAGTCGTAAATGTATACGGTCTTTAACATTTTTGGCGAGACTGTAAACAAATATTCGCTGTTCCCGGATATTTCCTTATATTAGAATGAGATAGGAATAATTCAAAAATGTGAAAAGGATTTGTTTGTTTTATCCTTTTCACATTTTTCGTTTGCGGTGTCGGACGAGTTTGTTAAAGATGGACTGTATTCGGTATATCCAAATAAATTTGTTTCTGCTCTTGGTTTACATTATCTTTGTCATAACGAAGATAGGATGCGGCTCGGCATAGTCAAAACGGAAATGAGATTCTCGTTTGCTTCTGCGCTCACCTTTCACTATCTTTGTCTATTGTTGTACGAGTGGTAAGAATTAAAATAGGTATTAGATTTAATACCCGATTAAATGAAAAATAAATGAAGGTTTCCGATTTGATAAAGAATAGCGGGAGTACAGGATTTTCATTTGAAATATTGCCTCCATTAAAGGGTAGCAGTATCGAGAAATCTTTTAAAGCGATAGACACGCTACGGGAATTTGCGCCGTTATATATTAATATAACCACACATCGCAGTGAATTGGTTTATAAGGATACCCCCGATGGGTTGTTTCGCCGGGTCTCGGAACGTAGTCGTCCCGGTACAGTAGCGGTAGCGGCAGCTATAAAAAATAAATATCAGATACCCACTGTCCCTCATCTCATATGCAGTGGCTTTACAGCTCTCGAAACAGAATATGCTTTAATAGATTTGAATTTTTTGGGGATATGTGATTTGCTTATTTTGAGAGGTGATAAGGCTAAGCATGAGAATCGATTTATCGCTGCTTCCGGTGGATATGAACATGCTATTGAATTGGAGCAGCAGGTGAATCGTTTTAATGAGGGTTATTTCATAGATGGCACTCGAATGGATTTGGTCAGTACAAGGCAATTTTCATACGGAGTGGCGGGTTATCCCGAGAAACATGACGAATCTCCTAATCCCGACGAGGATATGAAATGGTTGAAGGCAAAGGTGGATGCAGGAGCCGACTATATAGTTACCCAGATGTTTTTCGATAACGAAAAGTTTTTCTCGTTTGTAGGCCGTTGTCGGGCAGCAGGGATTACCGTACCCATTGTCCCGGGATTGAAACCTATCTCGAAGGCTTCGCAATTGACATTGTTACCTCGTGTATTTCACGTAGATATACCCGATATGCTGGTTCGGGAGATTGTTAAGTGTAAAGACGATTCGCAGGTTAAGCAGGTAGGGATAGATTGGTGTACAGCTCAATCGCTCGAATTGAAAGCGAAGGGAGTACCCAGTATTCACTATTATTCGCTTATGGCGGTCGATAGTGTTTATCAAGTGGCGAAGTCGGTTTATTAACGGAGGGATCGCGCAATGTTTTTTAAAGACGTTATCGGACAGGAGGAGGTAAAGCGAAGACTTTTATGTTCGGTTGATAATGATCATGTGGCTCATGCCCAGTTGCTTTGTGGACCGGAGGGTGTCGGTAAATTTGCTATGGCTATGGCTTATGCCCGGTATATACATTGCACGAATCGTCAGAATGGGGATGCTTGCGGTGTATGTCCGTCTTGCCGGCAACATACGGCTTTGACTCACCCGGATTTGCATTTTGTATTCCCGATGGTCAAAGTGGATAAGAAGAAACGGATATGCGACGATTATTTGCCCGAATGGACTGAGTTTTTGAAGGAGAATACCTATTTCGGGATCGATTCATGGTTGAGGTATATTAATGCCGATAACAAGCAGGCCGTAATTTATGGAGAAGAGAGTGAAAGTATTTTGCGGAAGATGTCTTTAAAGAGCTATGAATCTCCGTATAAAATAATGATTATATGGCTGCCGGAACGCATGAACGACACTTGCTCCAATAAATTGTTGAAATTGCTGGAAGAGCCTTATCTCGGTAGTGTGTTTTTGTTAGTCAGCAATAATCCCGATAGAGTGCTGGGGACTATACGTTCGCGTTCGCAGCTTATCGAGATTCGCTCTTTGTCTACATCGGTTATAGCCGAGGCGTTGCAACGCCGGTATGGGATAACGGAGCAGGATGCTGTTTCGGTGGCCCATGTCGCAGAGGGTAATTATTTGAAGGCTTGCGAGTCTCTTCAATTGAATGAGGAGAATAAATTGTTTTTCGATTATTTTGTGCAGGTCATGCGTTTGGCCTATGCTCGGAAAATAAAGGACTTGAAGATATGGAGCGAAGAAGTGGCCGATTTGGGGCGCGAGCGTTTGCGCCGATTTCTTTCCTATGCCCAACGAATGATACGTGAGAATTACATCTATAATTTGCATGTTCCTGCATTAACCTATATGAATCAGGAAGAGGCTCAATTTTCTTCGCGTTTCGCTCCGTTTATTCATGAACGTAATGTACAGGCTATCATGAAACATTTGAGCGATGCCGAAAATGATGTCGGGCAGAATGCTAATGCCAAGATTGTTCTTTTCGATCTATCTATAAAACTTATTATGCTGTTGAAAAGCTGATGAGGAGTCGTGATGTGAAATGAATGTAGAAGAGTTTAGGGAATATTGTCTTTCGTTGAAGGGTGTGGAAGAGAAGATGCCTTTCGTGAATGTTGCCGATCGATATAGCCGTGATGTTTTGTGTTTCTATGTGGGCGATAAATGGTTTTGTTTTGTGAATGTCGAGGTGTTCGATTTTTGTTGTATTAAGTGCGACCCGGTGGAATCGGGCGAATTACAGGCTTGTTATATGGGAGTAAAGCCGGGGTGGCATATGAATAAAAGGCATTGGATTAGCGTTTACTTTAATCGAGATGTTTCGGACGAGATGGTCAGGAAGTTGGTGAAGAAATCTTATGATATGGTTGTCAAGTGTTTGAATCGTAAGGAGCGGGAAAGACTATTATAGAGGAATATGTCTATTTTTTTGAAAAAACAGGTCTTTTTCTATTGAAAAAATATTATCTTTGCCGTCCCAGATAGAAAACACTGGGAAACTACCACTGGGGCTGACCGGTTTTGACAGCGGGTAGAAGTGGTGGGTAAGCATGCAGAGCGTTGTTGCCCCGCTCTATAATATCAGACAACAAAAATTTAACTGGCGAAAATAACTACGCTCTTGCTGCTTAATCGAAGTACAGTAGATTAGCTTAATCTCCGCAACAGTTGTGGAGACAGGACATCACCCGGTTGCTGTTGTTCCGAAGCGTTCCGAAACGGTGGTGCAATAATATCGGAAATAGTCAGAGGCAAGTTTCGAGCTGATGATGAAAATTTAGAAACTAAGGTGCAGATTGGTGGCTTCGGTCTTGTCTGTACCCGACAATCAAAGCGAAGATAAGCATGTAGAAAGCTCATTAGTTCCTCGTTTGGACGAGGGTTCGAATCCCTCCAGCTCCACGATAAACATTCAGAGACAGTGAATGCTAACGGATAGTACTGAATTGAAAAGGTTCTGTCCGTTTGTTGTATCTGTTGAGTGTTTTTAAAGTCTTTCTTTCATATCGTTGTTGAGAAGTCTTTTAATATTGTGAAAAATAAAAGAGCGATGGCTGGTAAAAAAGCAAACAAGAAACAGGTGCACCCACATCTTTCGGGAGTACAAAAAGCCGTAGTGTCTTTTGCCAATATGTTTGAGAAAAACCGTCGTATAAATCGAGAGGCGCAACGAGTCATTAAAAGAAAAACACCTCAAAAAGTCAGGACTTTACTTTATGGGAAAAGAGGTAGGAGGATTGAAGAGCGTTTCTTCTGTGTTGTCTGCGGAAGTTCTTATGGGGAGGGGTGGAGATATAAATTGGAGGAGGATACCTATTTGTATTTGTGTTCTCGGTGTAAAGAAGTCGTTCGGCCACAGTTGATGGTAAAAGCCATATATTCATCGAATTTCGAAGTTCAAAGGAAAAAGCATTGAGGTTAGTTATTGTGGTGGATAGCCAATAAGTTTACTATAAAAAAAGAATCCATATACATATATGGATTCTTTTTTACATTATCCCCAATTCTTATTTCACTCGTTCATAATAGGGGAGACGATCGAGGGGGACATCTATCTCTATTTTTTTCGGACCCTTGAATGTTTTTCCTTGATCGTCGCGCCATGTGCCTTTGGGAAGATTAACGGTACGATGAGTGCCTTCGGTAATCATGGGGGCTATCATATATTTGTCACCGAGCATGAACTGATCTTTGCATTCGGTGAATCCGCTATGTGGAAAACTGTATTCCATGTGGCGCAAGATAGGCTCTCCGGTCTCGGCGGCATGACGGGCACATTCATAAATGTAGTCGCCCATCGTGTGATGTAGCTGTGCGTATCGTGCACAGATTTCCATATTCTCACGATTGAGGATTCGCCACGGGGCAACTGAAAATTGCATCATGGGCATGAGGGCATGGACTTGGCATGATCGTACAATGAGTTCTTGGTTAAATTCGTCTTCTTTAATATCGAGAAAAGAGGAAAATTGCCCACCTCCAATCATATCGGGACAGGCATAGGGATAACCGAGCATACCGCAAATTGCCATGTTGGGTATAAGCATGGATACGGCATACCACGAATAGTCTTTGTCTCCTATGCGTTGCACTAATGGCAGGCCTCCGGTTTTCCAAGCGGCTCGAAATTCATTGAAAGGGTAGGAAAGTCCCAGTTCGGCCCATCGTTGGGAGAAAATGTTTTGGTCGGCATTCTTGTCGTAGTAGTCGTACTCTCCGTTAGCCAAGATGGCTATATCGCCTGCGTCGAATTTGAACCCGTCGATCCCGTATTTTCCCATACATTCGTTTAGGGTTTGTTTTAGTGATTCGACAGCTGCCGGATTGGTCATGTCGTAGCATGCACTATATCCGTTCCACCAATTTACAACGGCAGGGGTTCCCTTTTTGTTTTTCAGGAGAAATCCTTTGTCTGCCAAATCTCTGAACTCGGGAGAATCGGCCGATACAAAGGGTGAAATCCAAAGCATGACTTTGAATCCGAGCCGGTGCAATTCGTCTGTCATGGCACGGGCATCGGGGAATTTTTCTGCTTTAAATTCGAAGTTCCCATAATAGCGTTGCCAGTTGTCGTCGATCATCAAGATTCCTTTGGGGAATCCGTTCTCGATGATGTTATGAGCGTAGTTCAGAATGTCTTCTTGATTTTGATTATACATGAGTTCTATCCATGTATTGTATTGTGGTTCTTTAAAAAAGAGTGCTGGCGGAGTTTTTCCGTTTGCCGGGAAATGTGTTTTTGAGGCATGAAGATAGGCATCGCGAAGGTTTTTCCCAGCGGTTGTCACTTGTGGGGATTCGTGATCTGATTCGATAACGAGTGTGTCGTTTACCAAGCGGAAACGGAAAGGTTCGTCACTCCATACATAACGTCCTTGCGAAGATAGGAGCAGGGGAGAGGCTTCGTTATTAAAATTGACTTTTGCCAAATCATAGAGGGGGGTATTCGATGCAAAGGGCATTTCGTTACCTATTCCCACGAAGCAGCCCCACCATTTTTCATTATCGATGGGTGCGATGTGTTTGGTGTATGGTTGGGCTTGTAGAAGAAAAAATGAACCCAGAAGGAAAGTGAGTAATGATATTTTTTTCATGATATAATATATTAATGTGTGCACGAATCTACAAAATTTTCATGAATCGGCAAAAGCCTTTATTCCTACTCTTTATGTTTGAGGTAGGGGAGATATGGGCAGGAATATGTCATAAATCGAAGTAGTGAAGTATTCTTTTTAGTTTTGTCTTGTTCTTTTTTGGGGTTAAAAAACAAGAGAGGTAATGCATGATTTGCAGCATCACCTCTCTTTATGTGGTTTATTTCTCTTATAGATTTTTATTTCTTGATAAATTTCATGGCTTTGTCTGTATTACCCATCGTTATTTTAACGATATAACAGCCTTTCGTCAAATCGGCGACATTTACAGGGGTTTCTTCCGTAACTTTAACCAATTTGCCTGTCAAATTATATATGGCAATGGTAGTATTTGCGTCGATACCGTTTACATAAAGTATTCCGTCTTGGTAGTAGAGCGATATGGACTTTATGTTTTCTTTGTCTATGCCTACAATCGTCCCGAATGTTACGTTATAAGTATGGTTGCTGTCTATGGCTCCTATTTCGTAAATATTGTTACTAATTTGGTCTAACAGCGATTCTCCATTGGAAGAAGTGAAAGTTTCTATCTTATAATTTTCTTCGGGGATAAAAGTTAGTTTGACAAATGTGTTGTTTAGAATTTCGGAACCACTGGCATATACATTACTTTCGTCGTCGGAGATGGTGACAGAACCATTCCCGGTAACATTGCAAGTAACTCTCCATGTCGGTATTTTCGAGAACACAGCACATATTGTCATATTATCGGAAACTGAGTTTACTGTATATATGTTTTCTGCAAGTTCGCCTATCTTTTCTTCTTCGTTCACGAGGAATGACGTTAATTCATATCCTTCGTTTACGGTTACTTTGAAAGTTAGTTTTGATCCTCGTATAATTTCAGAACCGAATGCGGTCGCTTCTTCGGCATCATTAACGAACATTTCGACACTGCCTCCGGTCGCAGCCGTATTGGTTACGATTACTTTATTGGAGAATACCACTGTTACTTCTGTGTCATCTTCGATGACAAAAGTCGTTCCGCTATTTACTTCGCCATTTACCAATACTTGCGATAATACATATCCTTCTTCCGGTTCGGCTATGACTGTCAATGCGCTGAACTGGTCTACCGCTCCACTTGTTACTTCTTCATTTTTAGCATTAACTACTTTGAATGTTCCCCCTTCGGTGGGTTGAGTGATGGTGAGATTATTGGTTGGGAATGTATGACCGGCTACGATTTGTACTTGAATAAAGTCGCAAGTATAAACTTCTGCGCCCCAGTGGGGAGCACCAGTATGTACCTCGGTTGTACCTTCTACTACACCGGCGGGACAGCTACCGAATGTTCCTTTGTTTTCCAATTCGGCTTCCGAATCATTTTCGATTTTGTAATAGGCCACTAATTCTTCGGGCATATTCTCTTGGGCGTAACCGCCGCGAATGGATTCCTTTACTTCTTTTTCGGTCAATGTTTTTGTCCATACCTGAACTTCGTCCACATAGCAAGAGAATCCGCCGTTCCCCACGAAGAACACACACTCGTCTTGCAATAGACCAATACCATGACCTTCTTGTGTTCCTCCTTCTACGATTGTCCCTAAATCGCCAGTTCCTAATAATTTCCCGTTTTTGTATAGTTTGATTTCTTTATTGGTGTCATCGACTGTTACGGTAATAAAAGCCCATTCATCGGCAGTGAGCGTAGCGTTGGTGGTCACTTCGGCTATTCCCGGGCAGTTGCCTTTGTCTTTCCATGCGCGAGCTTTCATTTTCAGGACTCCGTTTTCGAGTACAACGCCAAATGTTCCTACGGCTCCATAGTAAGGTGCTTGTCCGTGTCCCATTACTTGCCCGTTTGTACTAACGGTTTTCACCCAAGCGGACATTGTGAAATTGCGGGCACGATGGTCTGAACCTGTTATATTACCATTATTCCATGAGTTATTCTCTCCATTTGTGTGTTCGCCTAATACTTTATCATCAAAACGGAATTGGTATTTATTATTACCACTTATTGCAGGGACTAGTACGGCTTTGGGACCTTCGACTTGGAATGAGACTGTGACGGTCGTATTTTCGTTCACCGTGTAATTATCTCCGTTGGTGAAATCGGATCCGTTTACTTGGAGGGAGAGAATTTCATAACCGGGATCGGCAGTAGCCGTAATTGTCAATACCGTACCTTCTTTTATACCGGTGTTCTCTCCTGTGGTAAGGGGGTCGGAACCGTTCATTACGCTTAGTTGTCCATTTTCTACCAGAGTCGGTAGCGTAACTGTGTAATAAGTAATATCGGTCAAGTTGACAACGATAGTCGTGTTTTCTGTTACCGTGAAAATGTATGATCCGTTTTCTTCTGCTTCGGCTGGTTGCCCGTTAATCAGTACGGATTCTATCTTCTTGTTTTCTGGCAATGAATTGAATGTTAGGGTTAATTCTGTGCCAGAGGCTATCGATTCTAAGTTCTCGATAACTTCTTCTCCTGCTGTAATTTGATAATCTACTCCTTCGTTGACAGTAATTGTTACTTTATGCATAACGATTTCGACAAATGAAACAGAGATAGTTGCATCTTCCGTTACAGTATATGTCCCACCGTTTTCAATCGGTTGACCGTTGATATTCAGGGATTCCAAACAATAATTATCGGCAGGTGTCGCCGTTATGGTTAAAGTAGTCCCCGATGCTACGGTATTTTCTCCTGCCGAAAGAGGAGTCTCGTCGTTGGTCACGCTCAGTGTCCCGTTTTGTACTTCTGTGGGTAATGTAACTGTATAGCTACCGGTAATTGTACGTCCTTCGGCTAATGTGGGGGCATATTCCGTAAAAGAGGTTTGCGAGATATATCCTCCGTCGGAACTTGTTTGTCCTCCACCTAATTTAGTATATTTGGCGGTTGTAGAAGATTGGGCAGAATCGACGACTTTGTTGGAGAATTGTCCAGTTGTACCAGGGGTAACTTCGTTGAAGTCATACCATACGGTTAAACTCGACAGGTTTTGGGGATTTTCGTAGGCTTGTGCAACTTCCTGAGCCGTCAAGGCTTTGTTGAAGAATTGGAATTCATCGCAGAGACCCGAAAACCCGAATCCTCCTAAGAAAAAGATGCAGGGATCGTCTCCAAAAAGTTCCAATTGTTTGGTGTTATTTTTTGTCGTTACGAGAACTCCATCTTTGTATACACAAACATCAAAATTACTGTTATCATAGACGAGGGTGAGGTAGGTCCATTCGTTTAATGCTACTGCGATATTCAAAGTGGAAGTTACCGTATTACTTGCACCAGAAATGATTTTAAGAGTTCCCGTTTCAGTGGTGGCTAAAATCAAACTTCCGTTATAATTTGTGTGTGCTTGGGCGCCGTGTCCCATAATCACATTTCCTTTGTTATTGCTACCGCTGTTCATGAATCGATCCATCTTCACCCAAGCTGAAATAGTGAATGATTTGCCGGTACGATCTGTGTCCCCACCGGAGCGGTCGCCTAAAATGGTTTCGGGAATTTGCAAGCGATAGCCGTTTACATTATTTGTACTGGCCTGAGGAATAGAAAGAGCTTTGTTCTCTTCGGCATAGCTATTAAGAAAAGGCAGAAGAGTAAACAATAAAGTGAATAACATGTAGTGTTTTTTCATGATAAACAAATATTTAATTAAACAAAAAGTAATTCTGAAAATTGAATGATATGTTTTTATTTTTTCATGATATGTATATACATATTTTTGAGCATTTTTTATGCGCTATATAATATTAACCTTAAATCGAGGGTTATCCCTAGTGAAAAAGTGAATTTTTTTTGAGAAAGTAGAAAATGAATACGATAAGAATCGTGCAGGTGAGATGTTCTTAGGAGCTTTTTTATCGTGTTAAGAGAACTATTATAGACCGATTGGCGATTGTTTGGCCATGTTACTCCCCCTCTCCCCCCCCCTGTGTTTTGCTGCGCAAAATATAGGGGCGGTTTCCTCTGGACGGAGGAGTAGAAAATACAGGGGGAGGTGATAAGAGCTTGGTCATCTCTCCTTGTGCTCATCGCAGATGAGATAGGGGGAGTGCCCGATAGTGTTATGGGGCACGACAAGGAAGGAGTTCTAAAATATCTCCGATAATGAAAACTGAAATATCCCGTAGCATTACGGAGAACAGTGTTCGCAATAGGGGAGAGAATATACATGAACGATCCCCGTTAATTAACGACTGAGCCGTTAAAATACTTTTGGGAAGAAGAAAAATAAAAACGGAGTATCCAGTGAGGGATACTCCGTTTCAATATGCTGTCTAAAATATTTATTCAGCACTTTCGGATGCAGGAGCTGCATCTGTTGCAGGAGCTTCTGCAACGGCATTAGCTTCTTCTTCCGCTTTTGCAGCGGCTTCGGCTTCTGCCTTAGCGGCAGCCTCGGCTGCTTTTTTAGCAGCGACAACTTCGGCTTTTGCTTTGTTCTTTTCGGTTTCTTCTTCTAGACGTTTTTTAGCAGCAGCGTCTTTTGCGGCAGAAACTTTGGCTTTCTCAGCGTCAATAGCCGATTTTTTGTTCTTCAACCATGCTTCGAAGCGTTGTTCTGCAACCTCTTCGGTAAAAGCACCTTTTTTTACACCGCCCAATAAATGTTTTTTCATCAATACACCTTCTTTGGAAAGGATATTACGTACAGTGTCGGTGGGTTGAGCACCGGTTGTCAGCCAATACAAAGCTCTTTCGAAATTCAAATTTATTGTAGCAGGATTAGTGTTCGGATTATAAGAACCTATCCTTTCAATAAACTTACCATCACGTGGTGCCCTGCTATCGGCGATTACAATTTGGTAAAATGCGTAGTCTTTGTGACCAAAGCGTTGTAATCTGATTTTTGTTGCCATTTGAAATTTTTTAATTGGTTATTATTTGCATTAGCGGCGCAAAGATAGTATTTCTTTTTGAACCGTGCAAATAGGCGTGCGCCTAAATTTTTTTTGAGTATGAGATCATTTAGTCTCGGATAGCAAAACATCTTGCCATAGCTCGGCATTGAATCCGACCAAGACCTGTGAGTCTGTTACGAGAAGGGGACGTTTGATTAGTTTTCCATCGGAAGCCAATAGTTCTATCAGTTCTTTTTCGGGAATTGTACTAATGCGGTTTTTCAAATTTAGTTCTCTATATTTTTGTCCGCTCGTATTGAAGAATTTTTGTAAGGGTAAATTGCTGCGGGTTATCCATTCGGTTAGTTCCCCGACAGTGGGCGGTGTTTCGACGATGTGCTTCGATTCTATATCAATGTCGTGATCTTTTAGCCATTTTGCCGCTTTTTTACAAGTGCTGCACGAGGGGTATTGAAAAAATAAAATTTTCATAGGTATTTGTTTTTAGAAATAATTTTTGAATGACAAAGATAGCGAAACTCGCTCACATACGGATGGATTTCAGAGGAATAATGCAAAGTGCTTGGACGA
>OGPJ01000528.1_pt1 | contig 30483 bp, 15 predicted proteins | sample 1552831 | NCBI WGS metagenome assembly OGPJ01 (sample SAMEA2579914, study PRJEB22360) | human gut metagenome | biome: human gut; feature: human-associated habitat; material: faeces | place: Denmark | collected 2008/2010
AAAGTCATTCAAACTAATAAGATGTAACTATGAGCTGGTTTCTATTAAATAGAAATTTAACACTGCTTGAGCCGTATGATTGGAAACTTTCATGTACGGTTCTGAGGGGGGAAAGGAGCAGTAATGCCCCTGACCTACCCGGCAAGGCTATTGCTTCAGCAAATATGGCCTATTATATAAAATATCTTTACAAAACAGTAAGAAAGTTCTTTGGTGAAGCCATCGTTGTCACTCAGGAAGTGGACGACATCATTCAGAGTCCTATCGTCAAGGAAAGTATCATCAACAACTCCGACTGCAAGATTCTGCTTGACCAGCGAAAGTATATGAACAAGTTCGACATCATCCAGAATATTCTTGGACTTACGGAAAAGGAACGTTCACAGATTCTTTCCATCAATCAGGATTTGGACCCGAAAAGAAAATACAAGGAAGTATGGATAGGACTTGGCGGAACTCAATCTGCCGTATATGCCACAGAAGTTAGTATGGAAGAGAACCTGGCTTATACAACAGAGGAAAGAGAAAAAATGGAAGTAATGGACAAAGTAGAACAACTGAACGGTGATATAGAAACGGCTATCCGTCAGCTTGCCGAACAGAAACGTGAGATAATCAGGAAAGAAGAATCAAGTCAAACTTAATACAATGGAATTATGAAATCAAGACTTATCATCATGGCTTTGACTTTATTGTTGTCAGGACATGAAATTTATGCACAATGGGTCGTTACAGATCCTACCAATTTTGCCGGAAACATAGCCAATACCGTCAAAGAGATTGCCACTGCATCCAAGACGGTAAACAATACACTGAACAATTTCCGTGAAGTGGAGAAAATCTACAGACAAGGCAAAGAATATTATGATGCCTTGCAGAAAGTAAAGACTCTTGTATCGGATGCATATAAGGTAAAAGAGACTATCCTAATGGTTTCGGATATATCCGGTATTTATGTCAACTCATACAAGAAAATGTTAAGTGACAAGAACTTTACTCCAAAGGAACTGGATGCCATTGCCTTCGGTTATGCCAGGTTACTTGAAGAAAGCAGCGAGTGTCTGAAAGAACTTAAAGATGTGGTGAACGTGACCTCACTTTCCATGACAGACAAGGAAAGAATGGATGTGATAGACCGTGTATATCGTGACGTGAAAGAATATAAGGGACTCGTAAACTATTATACAAACAAGAACATTTCCGTAAGCTATTTGAGGGCCTTGAAAGCCGGAGATACAGAAAGAGTACTATCACTATATGGTACTGCATCGGAAAGATATTGGTGAAACTAACCTGACTTTACTATGGATGTAAGTAATCTTCACGAGATTCTGAGAGATCTCTATAATGAAATGATGCCACTTTGCGCTGATATGGCCGGAGTGGCAAAAGGGCTTGCCGGACTTGGTGCTCTTTTCTATATAGCCATGCGGATATGGTCAAGCCTGGCACGTGCAGAACCGATAGACGTATTCCCTTTGCTTAGACCGTTTGCACTGGGACTCTGTATTCTTTTCTTTCCGACTATTGTACTTGGAACAATCAACGGACTGTTATCGCCTATAGCTCAGGGATGCCATTCCATTGTTGAATCACAAACTTTCGACCTGCAGAAATATAAGGAAGAACGTGACAAGTTGGAATATGAGGCACTGATGCGTAACCCTGAAACTGCATACTTAGTATCCAATGAAGAATTTGACAGAAAGCTTGATGACCTTGGCTGGTCTCCTTCGGATTTGGCTACTATGACCGGTATGTATTATGACAGAGCCATGTACAACACCAAAAGAGCAATATCGGATGGATTTCGTTCCTTGCTTGAAATGATATTTGAAGCTGCCGGACTAATCATTGATACGATACGAACTTTCTTTCTGGTCGTACTATCAATACTTGGACCGATAGTATTTGCCTTTGCCACATGGGACGGATTACAAGGTTCATTGGCAATATGGTTCAGCAGATACATTTCAGTATATCTGTGGCTCCCGGTTTCAGACATTTTTTCGGCAATGCTTACCAAAATACAGATTCTTATGATGCAGCAGGATATTGAAGCGCTAAGTGATCCAACATTCGTACCCGACCTGAACAATACGGTATATATCGTATTTCTACTTATTGGAATCATTGGATTCTTTACCGTACCAACCGTATCCGGATGGATTGTCGAAGCCGGTGGTGGTGTTGGCAACTATGGTAAGAATATCAACGATACATCAAAAGGTGCAGGCAAAGGTGCGATATCTGGTGGCAAGGGTGTTGCTGCGGCATCAGGTGCAGCCGTTGGAAACATTGCCGGAAGAATAAAGGGAACACTTATAAAGTAATGATACAATATAAATATTTCTGATTATGGAATTTAAGTCATTGAAAAATATCGAGACTTCATTCAAACATATACGGCTGTATGTAATGGTATTTGCAGGACTATGTCTGCTGATTTCTGCCATTGCCATATTTGCCTCCTTCTCATTTGCAAGGGAACAGAGAGAGAAGATATATGTACTTGATAACGGTAAATCGCTTATACTGGCATTGGCACAGGATGCAGCAGCCAACCGTCCGGTTGAAGCAAGAGAACACGTAAGAAGGTTTCATGAATTGTTCTTTACACTGGCTCCGGACAAAGATGCCATAGAAAGCAATATGAAACGTGCCTTTATGCTAACCGACAAGACTTCTTATGATTATTACAAGGATTTGGCTGAGAAAGGATATTACAACAGAATCATTTCCGGAAATATCCATCAGCGCATAGAGATAGATTCTATAAGCTGCAATTTTGATTCACATCCTTACAAGGTAGTGACATTCGCCAAACAGTATATTGTCAGAAGTAGCAACACTACCATAAGGTCATTGGTAACTGAATGTAATCTTGTCAACTCTGTACGTTCAGACAACAATCCTCAGGGATTTACCATTGAGAAGTTCGTAGTATTGGAAAACCGGGATTTACAAACCATAAACAAATAAAAGCATGGGAAATATACTAAAAGGCATTAAGGAAACTATAAAAGAAAGATGTGAAGCTCTTTCTCCCAAACAGAGAAAACGGGTGCTTATAATCATGTGTCTGCTTTATTTTCTTGCATCGCTATGGATGATAATGGGCTTTTTTATAAAGGACAGACAAAATGAGCAACAAGACTTCATGGAAATGTTTGACGGTTCAATATCTGAAGATACTCTTGACATGCCAGAACTTATGAATAACAATAACCAACCATTAAACAATCAAGATTATGAGCAGTGACAAAAGCAAAGGAACTGACCTTATAAAAAAGGAGAAAGCAAAGAAAGTTCTTGTCTTCGGAGGTCTTGGTATCCTCTTTCTGGCTTCAATGTATCTGATATTTGCGCCAACAGACGCAGACAAGGAAAAGGAAGCGTTACAGTCCGGACTGAACGTAAATATACCTCAGGCTACGGACAACAAACTGACAGACGATAAGCAAAAGGCATACGAATTCAGTTCTGATGAAAAGAAAAATAAAGACAGGGAAAGAGCTATCGGGACATTAGCTGAAATGTATAGTTCTGAAAATACAAATGAACCTGATACAGAAAACAGCAATAACAGTAATACAACTGTAAATAACAATAATGAAAGTAGCAGTCATATAGACCGTTCCGTACGTGAATACCAGGCAGCTTCACAAGCTGTTTCCAATTTCTATGAAAATGATTATGACTACGAAAAGGAACAAATGCGCGAGGAACTGGAGTATCTCCGTCAGGAACTAAAAGATATGGAGGAAAGCCAATCAGAGGAAGAAAAGCAGTTGGAACTACTTGAAAAATCCTATCAGATGGCTTCAAAGTATCTGCCAACAAATATGAATACACAGACATCTGTCAGTGATACAACCAATAAAAGCCATATAAGTTCGACATTCAATGGCCAATCAATGGAGGTGCTTCCGGCTTCAAAACCGGTTGTGTCTTCATTGATTCAACCAATGACAGACGAAGAGTTTACAGAAGAATACTCCAAGGAAAGGAATATATCATTTATCACACCTACAGCTAATACAGATAATTCGCAGAAAAATACAATTGCCTGTAAAGTGGATAGAACTACCACAATCAGAGACAATGAGACTCTGCAGCTCAGATTACTTGAATCGGTGCGTATCGGTGAAAACATCATTCCAAGAAATGCACTCCTTACAGCAAAAAGCAAACTGTCCGGTAACAGAATGATGCTTTATGTTACAACTATAGAATTAGGAGAAAATATCTATCCGGTGAAACTGACTGCATACGACATGGACGGTCTGGAAGGGGTATTCATTCCCGGATCTGACGAAATGGATGCATTGAAGGAAGTTGGTGCAAACGTAGGCGGTTCAGTAGGAACAAGCTTTACATTCTCATCATCGGCAAAAGACCAGATAATATCTGATGCGGCAAGAGGACTGATGCAGGGAACTTCCAACTACCTGGTCAAGAAAATCAGAACAATCAAAGTAACATTCAAAAGCGGGCACAGACTTATGCTGATGCCTACCAAGTAAAATAATAAAATCAGAAAATATGAAAAAAGGATTCTTAATTGCGGCTATATGTGTCGCATTCGGTTTGCAGACAATATCAGCACAGGATACAGAAGTAAAATCACACGGTGACTTGTTCCAGGGGATGAGCAGAACCATACCTCAGGGACGTGTGGTACTCCCATACGGACTTGAAGTAACTTTTGAAAAGACTGTTCATCTAATTTTTCCGGCTCCCATAAGATATGTGGATTTAGGCTCGTCAAACATTATTGCCGGACAAGCTGATGATGCAGAAAATGTACTTCGAGTAAAAGCTGCAGTACGTGACTTTGAAACAGAATGCAATCTCTCCGTTATCTGTGATGATGGCAGTTTCTACTCATATAATGTAAGATATGCGGAAGAACCTGAAAAACTGAGTATAGAAATGAAGGATTTTCTTTATCCGGGAAACAACAATCTGCCGGTTAATAAAGCTGATATCTATTTCAAGGAATTAGGTAATGAATCTCCCGTACTTGTGAAACTTATAATGAAAACCATATACCAGAACGACAAGAGAGAATTCAAACATATTGGCGCAAAACAGTTTGGTATGCAATTCTTACTGAACGGACTTTACACCCATAATGGACTTCTATATTTCCATACCGAAATAAAGAACAGAACCGATATGCCTTATAACGTGGACTTTATTACGTTTAAGGTAGTAGATAAGAAGGTTGCCAAACGTACAGCTATTCAGGAAAGAATACTCCAGCCATTAAGGGCATACAATCAGATTACCTGGATAAAAGGGCATAGGGAAGAAAGAAGCATTTTTGCACTCGAGCAATTTACACTACCAGAGGACAAGCATTTGGAGGTTACTCTCTATGAAAGAAACGGTGGTCGCACAATGACGTTCTATATGGAGAATGAGGATTTAATAAGAGCAAAAAACATTGACAACCTCAAACTGAAATTCTGATGAAAAGGATACTTGTTATTATAATTGCTATTGTCGGTTTGAGCATACCGACAATGGCACAACGATTATTACCACACCAAAAAGGAATTGAGTTCTATGGTGGTGTACCTTTACAGAAACATAATACATTTGGAGACGGTAATTTCAATGCCGGATTTAACTTTACAAGATATATCCGCAACTATCACTATTATCATTTCGGACTAAATTATCTTCAGCAGAACTATCACTATAATGAACTGAAGGTTCCGGTCCGTGATTACATGGGCGAAGGTGGATTTATGTTTCACCTGGTTTCAAGTCCGGGAAAAAGTTTCCTTGTTTATGGTGGCCCATGTATTTCACTAGGTTATGAAGAAGTAAATGACGGAAACAAGTGGCTACCTGATGGTGCATACCTTGAAGCAAGAAACAGATTTGTTTATGGTGCTGGTGTCCAATTATCTATGGAAGGATTCATTACGGATAATGTCGTGGTCCTTGCTAAAGCCAAAGGAACATTCCTTTTCGGAACAGATCTGGATTTATTCAGACCTTCAGTATTGATAGGAATCCGTATTATCATGTAATATCTGTCAAACAAAATCAATGTAATAACACATTATGAAAACTATTAAACATATACAGTCACTTCTTGTGATAATAATTGCCTGCATGACATTTGGTTCATGCAGCAATGAGCTTAATGTCACAAAATCATTTCCATTTATAGTTGAAACGATGCCTGTCCCAAAGGAACTCAGCCAAGGGGAAACCATTGAAATCCGCTGCACCTTAACCTGTCCGGCTGACTATTCCGGCACTAAATATACTATCAGATATTTTCAGTATGATGGTGATGGCATACTTCGTATGGGGAAAGACGGTGAGCCATTCATTCCCAATGACAGATACCCAGTAGAGAAAGGGGACTTCCGTTTATATTATACCTCTCAATCTACAGAACAACAAAGTCTGGAGATTGTTTTTGAGGAGAATATGGGGCATTCTCAGGTGGTAGAGTTTGATTTTAATGATGAGAGTATGTAAATTAAACATTTTACAGAAGAGCGCCATTTAATAAATATCCCTTAATAATAATAAAAAAAAGAAGCCGTGTCTCTATTAACACGGCTTCCAAGTCTTTTCGCAACGGGTTGAAAACACATTCTACTCCCTGCATCATGGAAGAATCACACTAGGAACATCTCACCACTCATGATAAGAAATCCAAAGGTTACCTACTCAATCAGACATTTTCGAATAAAGTTTCTCTTGTGTTTATCACTTTTCCCTATCTCTCAAGGACCTCTCAGTAAGAGCCCCCCTACCATTTCGTTGCATTAATTGTACCTCCTACGCTCATCCCCCCACTTCACGCAGCCGGTATATTAACCGCGCCGGTGACTAGGACATTGAGCAAGTGATTCCATCGTAATAGTTTAGCAACTCTATTGAACGTATAAGACCCACCTAAGATTAATACGAATCAAGCAGAAACAAAACAATCTTGTAAATCAAAAAACAAACTCAACTCAATTGAAAAGAACTACCTCAAACAATACAATCTTAAAATAAATAATATAAATTCAAAGAACTACCCCTACGCTGATGGTCTGCTAGAGGCGCAATGATAATCTTATCTCCATTTTTCTTTGATACAAAGAAAATAATAAAATTATTAATAACCAAATTTCTAAAGACTTTTTTCAAGAAAAATATATTTTTTTTGAAAAATATCCTTAATATAAAGCAAAATAGAGGGTATCAAAATTCTTTTAAAAAAATGAACCTTCAATTTGAAATTTGAACATTATAAAAACCTGAAGAAATGACCATATCAAGCTCATTTATGAATTATGATACGGCCATTTTTTTCAGTTTTACAGTTATAAAATATAACTTTTCAAAGGGAAAATTTAGTTTTTGACCACTCTCTTTTACATTGATAAAACGCCATTGTAATATTATTCATTCGGCTTCAGTTCATCAAAAATGAGACTGCTACCGGCTTCAGTATGCGACTGACGCTTGTAAAGTCCAAGCCAGTTGTAAGTCCGACCATTGAGCCAGCGGGCGCGCTGGTAATTCTTTGTCAAACGGATACCCGTAGCCTGGACTGCTTCTTCGTGAATAACCATAGGCAATTCTTTATTTATACCGTTTTCAAAGATAATCTCTGGACGAAGAATGGTTCCGAGCGGACGAACAGGAAGAATATCGAAATCATTAGTCTTCTCGTTGTAAAGATAGCATGGCATCTTTCCACGGCGAAGAATCATCTCACGGCCTCCCAAGAAAAACGGATTGTTCATGCTCTGACCATTTGTTATTCGCTGAGGAATGAATGGTATCCAGTTGTAAGGAACTTGTGACTGTAACATATAGCGATAGTTAGCCACTTGCGCATCATTTTCAGGTAACAATATCTGTGCATCCATACCGTCAGCAAATTGGACAATTTGAGGTTTACGTTTGGGTAATCCCTTTTCGTTAACTTTATTAACATAGGCTTGAAGATGTGTAGCATAGAATTTTGCATCAAGGGTTTCACCACATCCATCAGGCACGACTTCCTCTACCCCCCATACCATGTTTGCCATTTCATCGCGTAAAATCTTCACTTCCTCAATAGGCTTTCCCTCAACTGTTGCTGCTAACTGGGGAACAAAATAAAGCCCCTGAATATCAGTTACACGACGATTGCCAAAGTTGGTGTTAGTAAACATTTGCCAAGCCTCATTACGCAACCCCATACTACCTTGATCATACTCGAGCTTTCCAGCACGTTCATTACCAGAAATCACAGTCTTACCGCCGAAAGTATCAATAACTTCAATTTTCTCTACGGTGATATATTTTCCAATCTCAGTCTCTAAAGGAAACAGCATCCAATCATTAGAGTACATTGCAGCATACTTCATTACTACAACGTTAGCTTCAGATTGCTGAGAAAGACTGTTACCCATATAGACTTTACGATCTTCCATCTGCCAAAGTCGTTTATTAGGTGCCGCAGCGAAAGTTGCCGGAGTTGGAAGAGCCAAGACATGACGTTCAGATATCAATACTTCATTTTTATCTTTAATATCACCATTATTTTGTACTTTTTCAAGAAGCGTATTTTTAACAATCTTCAAAATATCCTCATAGCTAATTTTTCTTCTTTCTGATAAATCAATAATAAACTTTCTGATAGTATTAAACTCCATACTCCCTTTTAGGTTTTTACCTTCAATGGAATTTATAACATCTTTAATATCTATTCCGTTTTTAACGGAAAAATCTATAATATCATTTATAAGATTTTCAATGTCCTGTTCCATACTAGGCTTAGAACCAGGAATCAATATAGTCTGCTGTGAATTACGTTTAGGCTTTAAACCAAGATTTAAAGTAACTGCATTATGTCCAGCATTTAAAACATATTCTTCATTTGGTTTATCATATAAAGAATTTTTTAATTTAATAACTTTATCAGGGACTCTTGTTTCTGCATCATTTTTAATGGTTATATTATCATCCCTTTTATAATCCTTATCGTAATCGAATGAGTACCATGAAAGTCGCCCCCCCTGATATCGATCACCTTTGAAATGTTTTTCACCAGCAAAAGCTTCAACTTCATAACAAAGATCCTCATCTAACCAATGGTCATTAGACTTACTTGTCGGTTTATACTTATCACGAAACCAGTTAATAAATTTATCTCTGTAAGGTTCAAAACCTCTGATAGTCTTTCCTGTGGTCAATGCTTCATATAATTTACTTCCATCAAAGGATTTATTTACGTATCCTTTTATAAAATCTGCTTTGTTAGTATTAAGCAAGTATTCATATTCCAATATATCATTACTAGATAAGACTGTCTTATTGGAACTGTATAGATACTTCTGATCGATGCCGTAAAGGGTTCGACACTCATCCCTGAAAGCTTTTGTTTCCACAAAATCATGATCTTCTCTATACAAATCCAACGCAAATGTAGCAGCCTCAATGCGGGCAAAGAGATCAATTTCCGGATTCATCTGTTCTGTAACAGGTTCAATAGGATCAATTGAACAGTCCTCCTCTTTAATGATACAACGAACAGACATAGCTGTTCCTGCATTGTTACCACGAAACTCACCCATCTGCCACTGACGGGTCAACATCCATAGAGGATCATGTACGCGCAGCCGCAGAGCTTCAGTGATATCATTGTTACGGGTACGTCCCTCAATACGCGTTTTATTTAAATCTACTGTAAATGAATCAGCATTAAAATGTCTGATATCTACATATTTTTTGAGATAATCAGCAACCTTAATCATATGTTCAACTATTAAATGTTTTTCTAATATTCTTTGTACTCAAGAAGTGGGAAAACACCACTTGTCCACGAATCGCGGCTAATCAAATCTGGTGTGACAGTGCGAGTCTTAATCATATGGACAGCACTCTTTAAAGAGTTAACCAGCATATCTTCGTTCCATTGACTCTTCTTTCCGTCCTTTGTTGAAACGGCAAGAAGTATTGTCTGTGGTGCCTCAGCATCAGGCTGATCATAAGCGAAGCTCACGGCTGCACTCTGAGCACGATAAGGAATACGGTCAACAAAATGATCAAATACCAAACCTGCCAATTTAGGTTTTCCACTCTCAGTAGCCTTTACAATTCGATCAGGATTCATCACAATATATGTAAATGCATCAGTAACGGCATTCTCAGATGAGACCTCAGCACCAAGCCACTCATCACCAACAACTTCACTATTTTCTGAAACGATCTGCATCGGTACTATAGGAGCAACATCAAGATCGTTGATTTTCTGGAACATACGTATCTTGTGAAGATTCATTATAGGTTTCTCAACCTGAGCGAGATCGCCAATAAGAGTCTCAAGACCAATCCTGTCAATATTCTTGAAATAATTACCACATGCTTGTGCTGCAAGATTTATGAGAGGAACGTACTCATCAGGCTGGAATGTAGCAACAACTTTGAAGCCATTGACAAGCAACGTCTGAATGGCAGTAGTGAAAACTGTATAATCAGGAACTGTAGCTGCCGCTATAGTCTTCTGTACACTACTGAGCTTTTGACAGAAATCATCATATACAGATTGCAGACTCTTAAAAAGAGAATGTTGCTTATTAACGATTTCTTTCCAAGCCTTGATATCTTCTACCATTTTACGGTTACCGATGACGAGATCAGGCTCAATCTCATTGAGTGCTGTAACTTGTCCGATTCGATAGGAGTCTATAAGTAAAGCAATGGCCTTAAGAGTGATATCATCAGGCAATACGGTAATGTCGTAGTTACTAGTCTGAGGATTCTGTATTGCCATCTGCTCATTAAGTAGTTTAGCAATATCGTCAAGCATACGCTTGATGTATCCCTCAAGCTTATAATACGCTCCGCTCATATTGTCAACGACAGAATGGTCAGGCATTCCCGTACTTTTTACCATCTCCTCATTACGCAAAGCATGAGCTGACACAAGAAGACTACGGACTTCATCTGCTGCAACTTGCATCTCTGACAGAGAATGACTGTCAAGACAATCGGTTGCCAAAACATCCTCTACAACAGATGCATAATCATAACCTTTCATCCAACGTTGCAATTCAATAAACTTAGTAAACGCTGCATTATCGGCTGAGAGATATACGAACTCTGATGCCGATATTCCCAGTTCGCCAAGACTGACAGAAGGAGAGTAAACAGTTTCATCGTCATCGTTTTTCTCTTTGAAAGAAACAAAAATATTATTCATAGAACCAAGCATCTGTTCAATCCACGCATCAACTTTGGGTTCTGTTTCTGCAAGAATGTTTGTCGTATTGCTATTACGCACAACATCCACATCAAGCATTGCCATTGTATAATTATCAATCTGTGCACTTGTGATAGGGATATTCACCACATCAGGCATTGGAATGTTTCTCATCTCATTGAGAGCCTGAGCCAATGCGTCAGAAGCCTCACGATTTCCAATCACAAGCTTATATACACTCTCCGAAAGTACAACATCAGTCAGTGCATCGTATTCATCATCTACCTGATCAATAAGTTCAAGCAGATAGTCATATTTCAACTCAACATCAATCTGGTCAGGGAAAAAACCTTGCCGTTTAATCCAGCTGCGCAAATAAATCTGCAATTTATCATTATTGCCACGAGCCATACTGATTGCGTAATTCTTTTCTTTACGATAATCCTCAAGAAGTGCAGCTCCATTGATTACAGATATATCATTATTGGATTTCATATCAACAAGAGGATAGCACTTACGCATAGGATAAATGCACACGTCCATCTCAAGATGATGTCCTTTGTAAGGCGTTTTATATGCTTCATGTATGAAACGTTCAAGATCGGCACCAAGAATATTACCTAAAGACAAACCGTTCTGAATACCCTCAATGATACGAATGGCTGAACGAACACGTTCTGACGACAGATTGACACTCATATCATAGTTCTGATCACCATTCTTTAGGCTGTTATTATACGAACTGCGAAGAACTGCGCCTGTAATAGCATGATTGACAGAAGGAGCAAGGATATACTCATTGGTATTCTCATTAGTGAGTTCATTTTCACGGAGGTTAAACAACCAACCAAAACTTCCTATAGCTACTTTGTGCGTATTGTTCTCCATACGCTCACGAAGCTTATTATTCAACATACCCATAAACCATGCGTCAAGACGATAGTTAAACAGGTCAAAAAACTCAATGACTTGATTCTTAAGAACTTCGCTGTCAGTACTAAGTTGAATACCTTTAATATTCTTGTTGTTCTCATCTTCAATTTTATTTTTAAGATAAGAGACTATATTATCAATCCTCAAGCCATCAACAAGTTTTGTTACGCTATTTTCAATGGCATTGCCATCCTTGTCGGTCTCGGTAAGAAAATCAATGACAGGGATATAGTCATAGTTTGGTATGATAGATTTCAATTCCTCCTTGCTCTTTACAAGACCCAGATCGTTAGCTATGGCAAACAATTCTTCAATTTGACGGCTATTTTCTTCACCACGGAAAAACTCGGCATTGAGCACATTTTCATTTTTGATCAGCGCACGTTCATAAAAAGCAGAACTACGAGGCGTACTGTTAAGAATATCCAGATAATCACGAGTAGTGACAGTCGTTGCATCTCCATTGTCTTTACCGTAACATTTGACATTATTATTTTCTATAATCTTATTCCAATGTGTAGTCAATGCTAAAAGAAACTTTTTCACGATACCAATAGATCTTCGCACCTTTAAATTACGGAAGTCACATATAGGAAGAATACCATAAGGCTGGTCAGAAATACGCAGCATTGGGAACGGTCCACGAGGCAATACATCATTTGCTACGAAACTGTAGATATCATTATTCTTCTTTATCGCTTTTATAAGTGGATTCCCCTTTTGAGCCAGATAGTCAATCATTAATTCATTAACTTTTCTACACAACTGTATCTCAGCGGAACCTGCAGACTTAGGATCGTCAAGATTGCCCAATACACTCTCCTTAAAGCAGCAGAGACGATCAAGAATATCGAGGTCGTTATTTGGTTCCGGTTTGTGAGGGTAAACACAATTATGAACCTGATACTTGAAACGCTCACGTTGTTTTTCCTCAGAGCTGTCAAATACAAATTCAGTATCTTTGTCATCAAGTATATTCGAAGGAGTCTCGAACGAAATAATATCCATAGGATAATCTGAATAGAGATGACCGCACATCAAATCATGAAGAATTTTGGAGCATTCATCAGCAGATGCCTCATTAATACCATACACATAAATTGAAGAGAAATCGAACGAACGTAGCCGAATAGAGGATTTGATTTCTCTTCTCTTTTGGAACATCTCGATTTTTCTCTCTATATCTTGTTTTATTTTTGTATTTTTTGAATTTTCGTACATCTTACGCAACTTATATAATCTTTTCAATCTCTCCCTTGCGTTTATACGGTCTGTTTTAGTATCGCTTCTTTCATATCTCATTTCTTCAAGAGGTAATGATATTGCCATACCCATTTTCTCTGCCAAATCATAGTCAGTCATCCAGCTAAGGCTACCATTCAGATAAAGTTGTTTCTGATTGTCAGTACCTGATTTCACTACGGTTGAATCTTCAAGATTGTTGAGGTCAAGACCTATTTGAAGTTCCGCAGGAAGACGATGTCCGTAGTGTACCATAGTACATTTCTTGCTTTTATTAATATTTATTTCTGCACGAAGGACAAAACGGTCGGGCAAGAGGCTGGTGGTAGGAATAGTGAAAAGTTTTTCCTCGTTATCAACATATGTTGTCGGGAATGAATTTACAAAGTTTTGGTCAATTTCTTTAATAAACTCATCTTCAGACAGTTTATTGTCGTTGAACTGCTTTGCCTTTCTGCACATCACATTATAGTTTTCTTTTGGGAAAGTTTGTTTAAGGATGAATGCGGAACGGTGAGCAGGGTATAGATCGCAGATTGACAACCAAAGCGAATGATTGTAATTCTCTATCTCAGTACTGTCTTTTGCCAACTTACGATTGTTGTTGAAAATATATTTCAACCAAAAACTCTTACCTACAAGATACTCTGCACGGTTAATTTGTTTTACGGTCTCTGTCATGGCTACTACATCTGGATATATGCGCACACAAAGACTCTTTTTTGCTTCTTTGCTTAAGAAACTACATTTATGTATAACTTTACAACTCTCGATATTTAATTCAAGATTACATTCTTTGGAGCTATTAACAAGTTCTTTATAATGATTGATGATAGTTTTGTTTATTTTACATAATAAGTTTTGTTCTGCATAGAAGTTGCAGTACACATGATTTATCAAAAATTTTGTAGAATCTAATTTCTTATAGAAATCCTTTCGCAGATTTTTCCGATAATCGTAATCCTTATTGTAACGGTACTTGGCAAGAAGAATTTCAAGAGACAGTAATCTTGTTGCCAATATGCTGTATCGTTGGTACGGTTTGTCAGAAGACATATCTTTCGTTCCAAGATTTGTTTCTAGATATTGAAAGATTTTATGCCATTTGCCATTTTGGAACTGCTTAATTTCTGGGAAAAGCTTTTCCTTTACAAATTTAATAAGTGCACTGCGCGCATTCATGCTGTTTATATATGCGGGGCTACCTTTGGGGGCTGTTATTTCGGCATAATTATAACGCCAAAGGAGAATATCAGCACTATTTTGACCAGAAATATTGCTATCAAGCAGTGTATTCCATTTTTTAACAAGGTTATTATAGCGGGTAAGCTGCTCCCTATAGACCATTCCCTGAGGAATACGGTAAACCTCGTTATCGACATTTTTAAGGAACTCATAAACCTTACGGAAATGATTTAGTGCCTTAGTATATTGAGCCTGCTGAGAGTAATAATCAGGGTTCATTTTACGTAACCATCCATTGTAGTCAGGTCTGGTTACTGTCTCAACTAACATTCTGGTAATTTTCTCCATTTTGTCCAGAAATGCTACAGAAGCCTTATCGCTTATTGTTGATACGCAAGTAACATCCTTAAGCGAAGTAATTACAGGCATGAAGGCATCCTGTAACTCTACAGTATGGAATGCATTGTACAGATTCTGCGTAAGTTCAAGTAATACAGCTTTATCCTCTCTGTACATCATATCAATCATCTCCACATCGGTCTTCATCTTGACAATAGCCTTCTTCACATTGATAAAACTGACATCGTCACAAGGCTTGTGGTACTCATTTAGTACATTAGCCAATGATTGAAAAGCTTGGAGCGAATTCTCTGGTTCAGCAATAGTGCTGTAATCATGCTGCATGATTTTTGTTTCCAGACGCACAGGGAACATCATCAACGATGTGTTCACTCCTTTCTTTGCAAAATTTCTTCCAGTCTGGTCACGCAATATGTCTTGATATTTTTCCATTTTTATCGTATGTTTTTCATTCAAAAAAATTGAATGTAATTATTAGCATAGTATATCTTATAATTTTGATTGGCAAAATCAGACGGGCTTCTGCCCTGCAGGTATTGCAAAAATGCAAGGCTTTACCACATTAAATGAATTATTGATAGGTGCACCGTCTTTTTGGTCAAACTGCAACGACATCGGCATCTGCTCAAATACGAGGTAGTATTTGTAAAGATATTCCTTTTTTATATCTTGGAAACCTACAAGGTATGTATCTTCTGTGAGCCATGACGACATACATGCTTTCAATACCCTATCTGTATCCTTTTCCCGCAGATAAATATCTGTATCAGGGAAAACCTGCATCAGTTCTCCCTTGATAGCAAACACTAGCATCTGAGATTTGCCTTGCATATGGTTTTTACCAAGTAAAGAGTCCCAATTATGGAGTGGTTCGACATCAAAATACTTATCAAGCTCGTCCTTTTTTGGAAGTTCAGATTGATCCCAAAACTTGCGGAAATAAGAGCCGCGCTGATCGGTCGGATATTCACGCCACAACAGTTCATGTCCCATCTCTGTATTCATACCCATGAGTAATGCTTCTTCAAAAGCAGGGTTGCTATAGAAGCATGATATGGTATTCTTAAGCAGTTCGCCGGCACCAGGAAGTACATAGTTTACTGACAACTCACGCAGATAAAAGAAAGTAGGGTCAAGAAAATCAGGATATACCATTATCGGATATTTGCTATTAAAGTTGTCCTTCAACTGAGCCACCTCCGTGATACCATATTCATTGACAATATTCACAATACGATCTTTCGCCAACTGGTCAGGATTAGGAATTTCATCGGAAATAATATGATCTTTATCTTCCACTTTCGCTGCCGGAGTCTTACGGTCAGCAAATTTTCGTTTAATATTGGCATATTCTGCTTTAATTTTAGTCAACAGTTCGTCAGTACTAAGGTCTATGTCATTTTCCGTCTTCTGAACATCCTTGACAAGTTCATTGGCCCTTATAATACTGAAGTCATCTAAATCCAGATCTCCAACATCTATATGAGTAGGCTGATAAAGAATATTTTCAAATTTGCTCAAATTTGAACGAATTTCCTCAATAGCATAAATATATGTCGAGTAATAGTATGTAAGAAGATTATTATCTGATCGGATTATATTTTTGTCAAAAGCATCCTTGAAATTCCAAATCTGCCATGGGTGTTCTATTTTTTTAAATGAGAACCCAATAGTCTTATTGGATTGAAATATACAGAATTGGCTCCATGGAAATTTTTTTAATGTACTTTTTCTTTTTTCCTTATTATAATCATCATGAAACCATCTGTCATAATCTCTCATAGCTTCACGAAGCGTATCTATAGTATATGAGATTTCATCAAATAAGAATTTCGAATAACTGTTAAATTTATATATATCTAATTCCGGCGAAGATGGCTCATCCGGTAAATTTACGCTAAAACCACCATTTCTATTCAACTCACAACTATAAGAGTTCTGTTTGTATCTGAGTGAATATTTAACATTATTTATTCGTTTATCAAAGTAATCCTTCGTAATAAAGAAAAGATATTCTTTTTTATCATTATCACGTTGATATTCAATTGCCAGCGGCTTATCCAATTTCTTATTAGAAAAAGAATTACCTTCTAAAATATAACCATATCCCTGTTTTGACACAACATTTATAGGTCTTACATTAACATAATTGAAAACTTTCGTACTGTCATAAAGTACCCCCTTCTTGTTCAAATTTACTAGTGACAAAGCTCTGATAAGAGAATTAATATAAAAATAATATTCTCCATTCTCTTTAACACGTTGAACAGCAGAACATATATCATAAGCTGTATCATACCATCCTGTTAATGGGTGATATATGTATGAAGCATCATCAAGAGCTAAACAATCCTTATCTGTTAGTCTTGGACAGAAATATGCCTTATCATTTTTCCACCTTACATATAAAAATTTGTCAAGAAATGCATATTCTGAGAATGTCTGATATGCACTATCTCCCAAACGGCTATTTTTACCGGTAGTCTCTTTGATTTTATCCAATATAATACCTTCCCTTCGCGCTCCTTCCCACTGTTTTGGATCATAAAGTTCCAAAAGGAATTCACGTGGCAACCCTATTTTTGATATTGGATTCTCCTGCTTGTTCATCTCTGTATTTGCAACCATAAGCATCTTGTCAGGGGCAACACTATTGTAGTAAATGCCTGACGATTGTAGCATTTTCAGAGCAGCATCGCTGAGAAGACCGATGGTATTCTCAGTAACTTTGTCCTTTTGGTTAAAGATATCCGTACGGGGACTACGTTCTTTGGCACATTCGTTTACCTGATTCATCTGGTAATACTCACGAATAACTTGATTAACGGTATTAACTACTTCAACCTTCTTCCAGGCACGATTCACGAATTGTTCCTGATTCTTTTTCACAATTTGTGCCCCCAATCCCGCCACTATACGGTTGCGCATACGAAGATTGACATCATTTACTATATTATAATGGTTATCGTTAATAGTATTATTTTCAAACTCCGTTTTTGTTGTAAGTTTATGACGCGCACCATATACAGGTGGAACAATCCAAGGGTCAGATTCCATATCAATCTCCTCGCTCTCATTTTCAGAGAGGACAGGATTGAGCATTAGTGTCTCCTTTAAGATCTGACGATAATCATCGTCTTCTTCGCGTAAGTTAGTCGGTTTCTCATTAACGATGAGAGAAGCTGGTACATCGATAACAGCATTTTCGGATTCTACATGGGCAGAGATCAGTCCACTCTGAGCAATATCAACATCAAGATATGCCCTCATCTCTTCATACTCTTTCTCACTGGTGTGGAAGAGTTTTTTAGCCAATGTTATGAAGTTGTCCGCACCAAACGATGTAGTTATCTTCCACTTTTTGTAAAGTGGAAAGGTCATGCCGTTTGGACGTTTCATTTGTTCTTCTAAAGTTGATGACCAGGCACATGTGTTGAGACCTGTAGAGTCAATACTTAAATCAAGCGCTGCAAGTCGCCCTAACTCGTAGGAAGGAATAAGGAGAATATTATAAACAGTGCTTGGTTCTAACTTACTTGAACATAGGATACGCGATATTCCACAGTCAGGGTTCTCTTCAAGAATCTCATTTATCAGTTTTTCTATCCTACTTTCATCACTATTATTTTCAAGTCGGTCATCTTTCGTATCAATCTGTACATGAGCTACATCCTTCAACACTTTGGATGTAGGAAATACTTCTATATAACGTTCGGCTGTAAGATTAAGTTCCACAATCTTTATACTTCCATGCATACTGACCTTCATCTCGTCTTCTTTCACGGCTATAAGAGCCATCCAAGGATGAAAATCCGGATGATCGGCCGCCAGTGGTGTATAGCGCCAAGGAAGATCCTCTTCATAGAATTCGATAAACGGACTGTACTTGCAATTGATCCGTATGTCACCGGTTTCAGCCGGTGACATGCGGATGATAGCATTACTACTCAACATCTTGATATCGGAAGGCCCCAAAAGCTCTATTGACTTCCCTTTTACAAATTCATCCGTATTGAAACTATCATCTGTATTGTTGACGGTTGACGCTTTCACTTTAAGGCCAACCTGTATTTCTGCACGTTTCTTTCCTTTAGTGTCTTCATCCTTATCAATATAGTTGGCGAGACCCTTTCGAAGATATGGAAATATATATACTTTACCCATAATATGTATATTTTTTATTGAATTGAATCAAGAACCTTCATATAACGATTAATAGCTGTCTTATCAGTTTTATGATAAGTGACACGCTTTCCTGTAACATTATTTGCACTTGTCAGTGGTGCCATTGACTCAGTTTGGACCTGATTATATTCATGAGTTTTGTATTCTCCATATTCATAGTCATAATCACCAAGTTCAACAGTTTTTCCTTTACCAACCTTTCTGCTTCCATCATTTTTCAGTGTAAATCCAGAAGCATATTTCTTATAAGACTTTGATTCCAATTTCTCTTGATTAGTCATTGATTTGAAAAGAGCTGGAGCAAAATCATTGTCTAAAGTTACACCAACAACCGAAAGTCTGAAATTCTCGTTTTCTTCTATTTTTCTATTCTCTTCAGCATTGAGAATTTGTCGTTCGTTCTTATTCAAGACTATTTGATCAATCATCATCTTTTTATAGTCGGTAGGAACAGCATTGTTACAGAGATCCATGGTTTCCTCCATAGGTATAGCGTTCTGGTTGAATGCCAAAATACTACCAGGAGCAAGAATAAGAACCTCACTTGTATCTTCAGACTGTCCTACCTTATTCTCAATGGTTACTACATCCCAGTCACGTCCAGACTCATCAACGAACCAGTTCTTTGGATTGTTAACCTGTTCTTTGAAGAGCCCCATAACATTTATCTGTTTCTTTGGCAGTTCAGATTGTTTGTCACCCCATGTTATATCAAAACCGACCTTAACAGGTATAAATAGGAAATAGAATTTTGCTTTACCTTTAGCGTTCCAAGGTTTAGGACCGCTAAGCGACAATGACAAGTCTATCGAAAGGACTTTTAAGCGTCCTACCATCACAGCCATGCCAGCTTCTATACTGAACATGAACATAAATGGATCGAATTGGAACAAAGCGTCGAAACCAGCATATCCGATGATACCAAACTTATCCCATCCAATCTTTATGTCAAGACGAGCACCTATCTGGAATGAATTAGAGGTAACAGCAAAATATGTCTCCAGTCCAACCCTCAGAACATCATAGTCAAGTTTCATAGACAGTCGGCGCATATCCGAAACATGCATACCCGCTTCCGGTTTATATGCCGGATGGAAACCACCGACACTCAGCAGGAATCCTTTCGTATCTCCGCCCCAGAACAGACGGAATGCCATGTCGCCTTCAAGTGTGATACCTACGATTGACGAATCGTAGATTGAAGCATCAAACTGAAGCCCCTTCTTGAAATCAAGACTGCCCGAGAACGCTACATTAATCCTTATAATATCAGTATCCTCTATTGACACCTTCAAGATTCCCACAAGGATTATCTCGAACGGGTCAGGCAATTGCAACATCAATCCGGCTGTACATTTCACTACCGGTTCGAAACTTATCTGCCCCAACAATCCTACAAAGAACTGGTCTTCTTTTGCAGGGAAAATCTTTTCGGCTGTTTTCTTCATTTCTGCAATATGTTTTACCACATCAGAAACAAAGAATGTACTTTCGAGCGTTCCGCTACGTACAGCCTCACGAATAGCATTATAGTCAAGCATGCGCTGCAACCCCAGCATACCGCCAATGGCTGTAAGTGAAAATCCCATACCGAGAGGTATACCTGGAGAGAAACGTGTAGAAAGCATCGCCATCATGCTGAAGAAATGACCGTCAACGATACCGAGATCGAGCAAAAGCATCGCAGAAACGCCAAATTTCTCTATGACATCAAGCTCAAGAGCACCAAACAACTCACCGGTATCTTGATTATAGTTGATTATGGCCGCACCTTTTACAGCCGGACAATCAATGGCAACGCCGATACCATCAGGGAATTTGAAATTGAAATCGAAATCAAAATCGCCTAGACTGAAGTCTTTCTTGAAAATATTTATATCAAAACCCAGTTTGAGGTTCTCAAACGACATTGATACGGCTTCGCCCATCTGTAAGCTGAACGTAGTGCCGGTACCCAGTCTGAGAGTTCCGAAATCATTCTTCGGACAACCGATATCAATTCCGAGATTTGCAAGTGTTAACGGACCGATCTTCTTGTTGTTACAGTCAATATCAATATGGAAGCAATATCCGCCATCCATCTTGAAGCCCTTAAGATAATCGTATAGCAACTGCAACGAGAACTTGGCTGATATATCGTCCTTAAGCAGTGTTGAAAAGAACTTGTTCTGCCGTAGCTTCAGTATGAATTCAACATCTTCCAATCCTCCCATAATTCCGGTACTGAATCCTTCAACAGGTTCTTTTTCATCGAGAATTGCCTGCACATCCTCCGGATATGAATGGTTGTAAAGCACATATCCGGTCATAGGATAATTTCCTATACGAATATCAAGGTATTCGGTACTGAGCAGATCGGCTGGGTTTGGATTTGCTTCGCTACTGATTCTCTTGAAATTGATATAGAATATACCATTAAGACCTTTTGTTGAACCAAAGCCATGGAATATACTCGTCACACCTTTTTCCGGATCTTTCTTCGACATACAGAAACCAATAGCAGTATCGCTCATAGCATTGTCTTTCTTCAGCATCTCACCGATATTTCCTTCTGCCATTATTTCCATGTTGTGGTTCTCACCGAGATTTTTACTGAAAAGAACCTTTCCACTAAGCATGATGGTGAAGAATACAGCCGGAACACTATTGTCTTCTTTTTCTTCTTCGGTATCGGCAGAATCCTCAGTCTCATCTTCATTCTTATTTTCAGTATTATCGTCGGTTATCTCTTCTACCTCGATAAACTCTTCACTTGTGTATCGTCCCACCATGATGAATAACTGCAGCTTCAGTGAAGCGTCAAATCCGTCAATGTCTTTTTCATCAGTCTTGAGGTCAAGCAGAGTAATGTTACACATCATGTTATCAAGGTCGTAGCTGCAACTTACATCATTCAACATGTCAGTAAAGCTGTTCTTCGGCAATGACGGCAGTGAAGGCATGACATCGGCGATATCATTCTTGATACTTTCAGGTATGCCCTTATATAGAGACTGTACAAGACTAATGACCTCCTTCAAGCCCATATCACTTTGAACAAAGTCGAGTGTTGAAGTAAGAATGTTCTGAATCCAGATAACATATTCGTAAGAAACCTCAATCTTTAAATCTGTCTTTATTTCTATACTGAGAGTAAGCTCCTTCAGTTTATCCATAACTGCAGGATTGTCTTTCACGAACTTGTCAATCACGTTGATAAGACCAGGCAACTGGTTCAAGTTGGAGATACCATTGACAAGGTCGGCCTGTTCGATATAATCCTTTACTTCCTTTATGTCCTTCACAGTATTATATACGCTACGGAACTTCTGTATGAAGTCTCGTTCGGCCATGAAGAGTGAATTTAAAGTAGGAAGTTTGCCTAGCATTTCCTGTACACCGTTCTCCACATTCTCCTGAACATTAGTTATCGCCTCTACTATCTTTCTTACAGTATTGCGGATAACATGTTTGACAAAGAATATCACCTGGTTCTTAATATAATTCAACAATGGAATGATATACTCGTTCTTAATGCGCTGCCATACTTCGCTAGCAAGGTCTTCAAGACGTTCCAGGAATTTATTGGCGAAGTCCTTAAGTTTGTCTTCTATAGTCGAACCAAGATTCTTAAGGATTGTCAAAACCTCGGTTGTGAAGAAATCCTTTACCTTATTAATTCTGTCAGGCAGTCCCTTTGCAATATCAGCAATGGTACGTGCAGTACCGATGATATTCTCAATGAGTGCACAAACGGCAACTCCAATCTGAGCAGCTTTTTTGTCAATAGCATCCTGCAGTTTCTGTACAAGATTCTCGGCAGCTGCAGGAATATTTTCGAAAGTCTTCTTTACTGCCGAAGTTATATTGACGATGTTATCCTTGATATTCTGAATCTCAGCCACTATACGCGCTGTAAGCTTTGATATAACCGCCAGTATAGTCTGCTTGAAGCTAGTATAGAAATATTCCGGATCAGGGATAACAACATCATTAACTGCTGTTTCCAGAATTGTGATATAGTCGGTAATATTAAGATTGTCCTTCAAATCTTTCTTTACAGCCGACGAGTCTCTCAGGAGTTTCATTGCCCCCTCTTTTGATATAAGTCCGGTGATATTGCCAAGATCGTTCTTGAATTCCGCTTTGAGCTGAGTCAATACGATATCGAGACGTTGCTTCCACACCTTCTTGTCAGTCAATGTCTGAATTGTTGTCAACATACCATGAGCCCATACGTTAAGGTCGGGCAGTACTTCCTGCTGTACAAGTGCAGCGATGTCAGGCATTTCTATTGCAACATCAGCACCGTCAAAAGCGAGAATGCCAAGAGTCTCATCAAGATTCAGGATACTTGCCAGTTCTGTTTTTTTCTCTATTATAGTCGTCAGTCTGGTATAATCTTTTTTGAGTGATGTCACACATTTCATCAAGTCGTTACGCTCCTGACTAAAGTCGAAGAGACACTGGACATCAAGCTCCACAACCTCCTTGAGCGAACAGTTCACAGCATTTGTCAACGGTTCTACAAAAGTGTTTTTCACCATCTTTGGCATGTTCATCTCCGGCATCTTCGGCATTTGTTTTTTATATTTGCCGAAATTATCGGAAAAGTCCTTGACAATGTCAGACAAAATATTTGATGCCTGATTAGCACCTGTATTCAATCCGTCTTCCACCTGGTCGACAGCATCTGTAACCTTATTCTTGATGTCGGTCGCAATGGTATTTATTCCGTTCTCAATCTCATTAATCTTATCGCCCATTGTTTTGGCGATGTCATTCACACTCTTTCCGGCTTTATCCAGACCTTCTTTTACATCGTTTGTCAGTTCGGTAAAGCCTTTCTTTATCTCATTAAATTCATCCTGCAAATGGTCGGCAATGATATTTACACCTTCCTTTATATCCCCTATCACCTCGCTCATCTTCTCCTTTACAACTAGAGCCAGCTCCTTCAAGGTTTCGATGATATTACGTATAGTGGTGACTATAGGCTGGAACCAATCCCATACCTTATTTATAAGTTCCTGAAGTCTGGTTTTAGCTTCATTGCCAAGCTCCTTCATTTTATTCTTTACCTCTGTGATATATTTCATCACATGCTGCTGGAGTTTGCGCAGAAGGTCTTCAAGAAGATTCTTCAGTGAACCGAAGTCCGGTATGTCAGGATTGATATTGTGTAGGATATCCATGAATTTCCGCATCAGATCTTCTGCATCCTGCATGCTGTTTATAGGATAGATAGATTTGAAATGCTCTACAGGTCGGGTAAACAGGTCAACGATATTTTCCCAACTCAAGACATTAACCTTCACAGTATAACGGAAATTCTTTATATTCTCAAGTTCCCCTTTAAAATCGCCCAATGCACTTTGAGCCTTCGATGCATAACTTGATGCATTTCTCAAAGCACCGTTAGCTCCGGCAACCATTTGTGCAAGTCCCTTTTCGAACTCGGCCGTACCGCTGTTCACCATTTTTTCTACACACTGCAACTGTATGTCGAGTTTTCCTGCAGCAGCTACACCAATACCGGTTACCTCCTTAGTGGTCTTCATTACATCGCTCATCTCGTCCACAATATTCGATGTGGCGTTGCTTACAAGTTCATAAGCTGTATCTTCAGCCGAACCGATAGCTCCAGATACCTTGTCTGCGGAACTTTGCACTTTACCGATAAGCTCTTTTATCTGCTTAGGCAATTGTAATGTCAACTGCTTTTCTTCAAGAATGCCGAGGAATTCGAGAATGGAGTTAGTGATACTCAATGCGTGCGCTATCTTAACATAAGTGTCTTTCATGTCCTGTGCCGTCTGCACAAAATCGTTACCAATGTGGTCTTTCATCTTTTTGTACAACAATGAGGCATCTTCGAGAGTCTCTTTCATATTGTACTCTATATGCTCAATATCTGCTTGAGCATCATTTAATATGTCTTCTAGCGATATCCTTATTTCATTGCTCAGATCGCTCACATTATTTACCAAATCTTTTACTCCACTTTCAATGGTGAGTTTTACGAAATCTATTTCGTCCTTGAATACGCTTTGAGCATTCTTCAATAGGGTCATTAAGATATGATCAAACACCTTGCGGGCAAAATCTCTTGTCAGTATGTTCTCTTGTATATACTGACCAATATCTTCGCCTGAGACAATGATATCTTTTGATACTTTGTCCCATTCCATATCCATAATAGTACGGACAAGCCCTACAATATCCTTAATAAGAGGAATTACATTCTTAGCAATTTCTGTCAATTCTTCACCGGATACTTTACCATCAGCAGACGCATTGGCAATGCTATCCATCGTGTTACCAATTTTCTCAGTCACACGGATAAGCTCTTCTACAAATTTGCGGACATCATTCAGGTTCTCGTAATGACTTATATCATAACCAACCCGAGCAAAAATGGCATCTACGATATTCATTCTTGCCTCCATGAACTTCATCAGTTCTTTACTGTCCTTATTGTCAGGATTATCAATCTTAACAAGGGCTTCTTTTACACTTTTAAACTCTTCCTCCAAATCGTAGATAAGAGCATCTTTAATTTTCTGAAGAAGCACCGCAACTTTTTCAAGTATTCTGCTGTTTGTATTTCCCATAATACTATTAGATTACAATGCCAAACGGCATTTTGTTTGCATTTTATTATAAATGCAAAATAAAAATATTATGAGTACTCTTGTTATAACACACAGTGCATTGTGAAGAAAATATTAGTTCATTCGAAGCAATTTAATACAAAGTAATTATAACATACGGCGCATTTATGTCATATAAAACACTTATAAACAGACTTTTAAATAATGCTTAAATTTATAAAGTCCGAATTCATAAATCAAGAATTCTCTTTTCTGTATTCGGACGGTGTCATACCAAATTTTTCCTTGAACAATTTGGTGAAATAGCTTGCCGATTCGAAACCGCACAATAGAACAATGTCTCCGATTGCCCTTTCGGGATCCCTCAAAAGAACCTCAGCATGAGCAAGTCTTGACTGTTTGATATATGCAGCGGTATTTATACCTGTTATAGACTTCACTTTACGATTGAGTTGGGATTTGCTCAAGCACAAATTGTCTGCAAGCATTTCAGAATTCAGATTAGGATGGGAGATATTGGATAAAATGAAGCTATTTAACTTGATCAAGAATTTCTTTTCTTGTTCCGGAGCATCCGTTTCTTTCGAGATTTCCTTGTTATCAATTAGTATCTGACTATACTTTTCCCTGAGCATACTACGATAGCTGACCAATTTGAGAATTCTAAGTTTCAATTCATCAGAACTGAACGGTTTTATCAAATATGCATCAGCCCCACAGTCAAATCCCTGCAGTTTGTGTGCATCATCGTTTTTTGCTGTTACAATAATCACTGGTATGTGATTAAGAAGATTTGACTTACGGATATCCCTTGTCATCTCCAAACCATCGTATTCAGGCATCATGATATCTGTAATAATAACGTCTGGAACATATTCTTCTGCTTTTGTTATTCCCTCCCTTCCATTACGTGCATAGATAACGGAGAAATTATCTTTTATGATATTTCCTATATATCGGGCTATATCTTCATTGTCCTCAACTATAAGTGCAATATCCGAATCCTTTGAAATAATATCATTCTTATTTACAATATCCTTATTGTCTGCAAAGAAATGTTTTTCGTTAGTTACCTCTTCATCCAGTATTGAATTCCACCTATCAAAACTATTCTCTCCATGCTTTATCGGAATAAACAGAATAAAGGAAGTACCTTCTCCTTCTCTGCTATATACTTCAATACTACCTCCCATTGCTTCGACCATCTGCTTTGTTAAAGACAGACCAATACCTGAACCTACGTTGGGATTGGGGTTTGACTGGAAAAAGGGCTCAAATACATGTACCAGATTTTCCGGTTTTATTCCGCAACCAGTATCCTCTACTCTAATCCTAATACTTTTCTTCACGACCATACTCCTAATTATTATCCTATCTCCTTTGGACGTGAATTTCAGCGCATTAAAAAGAAGGTTCATTATAATCTTGTACATAAAATCCGGTACAAAATCCATATTGACTTCTTTTTCGTTAGATCTATATTCAATTTCCACAAGTTTTTTTATGGCCTGAGGACGAATCTGCTCTACAACCATCTGAATAAAAGCTACTATATCTCCGTTTTTCCAATCTGCATTGCCTATTACAGACCGTACTTTAGCTATATCTAAAAGCTGGTTTACTAAAGTCAGAAGCCTTTGTCCTTGTCTTAAAATGGAACTTATTTCCATTTCATCCCCCCTGATTCTGGCTTTTGATTTCAGCTCTTCTGCACATCCGAGGATAACAGTGAGTGGAGTGCGGAATTCGTGAGTAATATTTGTAAAGAATTCCTGCCTCATAAGACTAGTTTTCTTAATTATATTCTGCATTTTAGCCTTAACTGTCAAAGCATATATGAGAGATGAAATCGCTACAACCGAAACAAGCAAGACTATAATAAGGAAATAAAGTATAATCTTCTTTTTCTGCTGTTCATTAACATATGCCTGATTTATAAGTTCTTTCTCTTTATTTCCTTTTTCTGTTATATAATTCAACCGGAGATTGTTTAGGTGATTAATATTCTTTTTATTTGCTATGCTGTCAGTATATGCTAAATATTTCTTATAATTTTCAAGTGATTTCCTATAGTCACCTGTTTTTTCTTCAAATACTGCTTTTAAGCGATAAGCTTCTACAAGATGTTCCCAAGATTTTATCTCCATAGCAGTTTTTACCCCTTCATTAAGATAAATGTAGGCATTCTCACTTTGCCCCATAGCAAGATATACTCTTGCTATGGAAAGACATGATTCCAGCCAATGCCACCTATCATTTTCTCCAGACATCAAACTATATGATTTTTTGTATGATTCTAATGCCTTACTATAATCCTCTTCTTGCTCTGCCAGCCTTCCTTGATGGTTGTAACACAACGATATGCCAAGTTTTGAATCTGCAAGTCGGTTATGCTCCATAGAATATCCGTAATATATCCATGCCGAATCTTTCTCACCAATAGTTTCTTTCACAAAGCCGATGTTTGCATAGTTAATAGCTTGCCCAAGATGACTTCCAAGGCTTTTTTCTCCAGAAAGTGCTTCCTTGAAAATTTTTTCAGCTATATCATTGTTTTGAAGTGTAAGATGAACATTTCCTATTCCGTTGAGCGATACCACTCTTTGTTTTTTAGCCCTAAATGAAGACTTGTCACTGTATTTATCACAATAAGAAAGAGCCCCGTAATGTCTGTCTGCTGCTTCATTTAGAATTCCGAGACGTCTGAAGTCTGTTCCAAGCTGATTCAGTATATATATAATATTATTGGTATCTTTCAGTTCTTTTGCCAATGACAATGCTTTTTCATGATAGTTCAGAGCTAGAATAAAGTCAGACGATTCACGATGAATTTTACCGAGTTCTCTCATTACCACCATCATTCCCACATCATCGCTATTTGCTTCGTATCCTGACAAAAGGGACTTCAAGGAATCTATATTCTTATTGGCATATACAATGCTGTCAATCCGTGTGACATAATTGACATAAAACATATTTTCATTATTCCTTCTACAAGATAGAACAACAAAAAGAGTTATAAAAATTAATATCCATTTCATAAATTACTAATTAATAAAAATTATTATACTTTAATTCACATAAAAACAAAGGTAACAATTCCACATAAAAGGAAAAAATCTAGCAAAGTTTTTTTGAATATATACATCTGAAATCAAATTATTATTGCCAAAACTCTAGATGATAGATATTATTACATTAGCTATATGATAAGTGAAACCAGAAAGAAAAGAGTAAATGACATTTTCAAACTAAACGGGAATGTAAATGCCTGCAACAGATTCCTTAGGCTAACTTTCGTACTCATAAGAGAGGCATCATAATTCACATTTTGTATGGTGTAGAGAATAAAGTTACAGCCATCATTCACATAACAGAGACCAAGGTAAACGATGTCATGGCAATGGATAATAATACTTTATGAGTCTGGCTCTTTCTATGTTATCGACCGTGCATATTATTATTATCATCGTCTCTATAAAATACATATGATACATTCGTTTTTCGTTATACGGGATAAAACAAACATAAAGTCCACAGAACTAAAATGGACATGACGTTAACCTAAGAATATATTATCTGACAGTGAAATTAAACCTATCAATTTCTACACAAAAAATCCTATCCTGAATCTTTCCATTTGATGAGATATTGGGATGAAGAATACTAACAAGAGTTTGTTTAACAAATGCAAAACATATACCGGCACTACAAGTTGTAGAACTTTACATGAATAGTTAGCAGGTGGAACTGTTCTTTAAATGGCTCAAGGAGCACTTGAAGATAAAAAATCTTAAAGTATTTCCGAAAACACAGTAAAGATACAAGTGTACTCTGCAGTCAAAGTCTACCGTCTTGTGGCTATCATGCAACAAAATATGAGATTGGACAGATAGACATACAAGGTTTAACAATTTTACTGCATTTTTTTACGAACAAGATTCCATTAAGGAATCTCTTCAGCAAAACTAAATTCAATGATGCCAAAGAACAAAGGGGTCTTGAAGGAGCATATTTATTTAGTAATCATAATTTTTAATTCGTCCTCTAATTTTTAGTGGACAAAAAAGACCTAAACAGCATGATATAATTTTACAGAAAAAAATCAGAAGAGTTCACTAGGCTTCTTCCTGAGCGCCATGTTCTGTCGGTTAAAATTGTGCGAAAAATTCAGATAAGCATAATAACAATGTCATATGAAGTGGTAATATTCTATCATCTTCATATGACATTGAATATTTCAGGGACATTTACTGAATATCCCCATATTAAATCTGCCAATATATCGGGTCAGGCATTAACATAATATTTATTCATTATCCTTTGGAGTCAGGTCTGATATAATGTGGTCTATCTTCCTCTTCGGTTTCTCCCTCAGATTTATCATTTTCTTTATCTCCCATACCTAAGGGGGTAGGATAAAGTCTCTTTAGATCTTTGGGAGAGCCATCTTCATTCATATATTTTTCTAAAATCGAACCTTTCCCTGTAGGATAAAGTCTATTGGGGGTAGAAGCGTCTTCTGACGTGGAGGAATCACCCATACCTAAAGGTGTAGGGTAAAGTCTCTTGGGTGGTTTCGGGGAGCCGTCCGCATTCATATATTTTTCTAAAACGGTTCCTTTCCCAGTAGGGTAAAGTCTGTTTGGGGTAGAAGCGTTTCCTTCAGAACCTGGTCGTACATAATGTCCACCGGAAGCAGAGGTGTTTTCTTCAGAACCTGGTCGTACATAATGTCCACCGGAAGCAGAGGTGTCTTCTTCAGAA
>OGPJ01000535.1_pt1 | contig 30295 bp, 33 predicted proteins | sample 1552831 | NCBI WGS metagenome assembly OGPJ01 (sample SAMEA2579914, study PRJEB22360) | human gut metagenome | biome: human gut; feature: human-associated habitat; material: faeces | place: Denmark | collected 2008/2010
CGCCATCAGTGCCGGTTTCAAGCCCTGTTATCGCGAGGCTTGATCCGGCAAGAGGTTCCGATTAAAACCGGAGCCTCTTTTTTTAACCCTTAGAATCGTTCTAATACCGGAAGCAATTTGATTTGTTCAGCAACGTCATGATCAGACAGGCAAGGCCAGCCTAATATTTCAAAAGGATCAGAATTATACTGGAGCAGTGAGAGCACTTCCCGCAGGCGTTTAATATCACTTTTGGCGTAACGTTGCTCTGTTGTGGTCTTCGAATTGTGACCAAGCAAACGGTTGACTTGAAATGTTTCGACATTCGGTTGATTTTCCAAATAGGTACTGACTGTATGTCGGAAACTGTGAAAACTCTTCAATGTATCTTTCGTAATGTGTTCCCGATTGAACTTGTTGAAGAAGTTTTCAAAATTCTTTGTGTATCTGGAATGCGGACTCCATGTATAGGAGGGAAACAATCGTTCAAGTCCATTTTTATCTGGCTTTCCGCGCAAACTTATTACGTAACCGAGGAAACCATGATTCAAAAGCGCAGGATGAATCGGAACTGCTCTTTTAGAATAAGCGTTCTTTACACGTTGCGTTGGATGAGAACCGGGAAGTTTGAAGTATGGAATTCCATCCGTCTGCACAATATCATCAAGAAACAGTTGACAAATCTCATTCAGGCGCATGCCGGAAAACATCGCAATAAGAATAGTCCAGGTTCGTTCCAGTTGTTTATAGTCGTTAACATCTTGAAGCTCTTTTAACTGGCGAAAGATTCGCTCTATATCGCTCTGAGAGTATGGATAGCGTTTTTCATCAGGTGCAACTGGATCTTCGATTTTTAATTCAATAACTGGATTTTTCTGGAGAATCTCTTTATAGGAAACGCACCATTTGAAGAAAGAGGAGAAATCAAACAGATATTCATTGACTGTTGCAATACTAATCTTTTTTTCTGTATCCAACTTGATTGCCTGTTGAAGTGATAGGTTACGGTAACGAGAGTCCGTATTACGCCGGACGGGCAGACGGCGAATAACATTTTCCCGCATTTCATACATCCGGTCCCGTGTAATAGTGTGGAGCGGACACTCATTCCCAAAGTATTCGCAAAGCAAATTGAGACTGGTACGACAATTATTTTCGGTGTTAGCTGTCCATTTGCCGCTGCTCTTCTTGTAGGCGATATATTCTTCGGTCATCTCCTTCAGAAGATAGATTGGAGCAGGTTTTTCCGGTTTGATATCCATTTGTGAGGAAGATTCCGGAGTTACAAGACTACCAAATCCTCGTTGTTGATCGAATTCCGTATCATAGTTGCCGTTAAGATGCTCTATTCCGATTTTGTCGATTTTGATCCGCATTGTATAGTATTCTTTGCCGAGTTGATGCAGTGCGAGAATGGAGATGTCATCCAGACTTCGGTTGAAATTACGTTGCGCCGTAAGCTGAAGTTGATCGGCGGCGTAGGAATCATCTTTGCGAACGAGAAATTGACGCATATTGGAAATATCATCTTCAAAAACTTTTCGATAACTGGCAATATCTGCTGAAGAATCTTTTCCATCAAGCACCATGTCGTCAATTCCGGCTTCCAATACTTCCAGATGCAGATGAACCGCTGCTTTGAGTAATTCCTGAAGCTGCTCATAGGTCCAATTAGTTTTCTCTGCCACAGTAAAGAATCCTTTCAGTTGTTCCCGTAGCAATTTACAGACTTGCTCTACTTTTTGCAAACTGCGCGAGGGAATCTTCTGGCGAATTTCCCGTTTTTGCCATCTATCAGCCAGTGCTTTGGGCAGACGCATCCGAAAATACAGCACCCCTCGTTTCATCATTATACACGTGACCATCGGAATGGGTTCCCTCCTCTGGGCATTTGTGACCCCAAATGTGACCCCAGATTATGCCGTAGCGGGAAAAAAGACGCATTCTCGCGAGAATGTTTGAGGGGGAAAATAAAATTGGCATCCCCATCGGGATTCGAACCCGAGTTGCCGGGATGAAAACCCGGTGTCCTAGGCCTCTAGACGATAGGGACGCTCGAAACATGCCCTTTAATATAGAAGTGTTTTCGAAAAAATCAAATGAAAATTGATGAAAAGCCGGGATTTTTTCCGATTTGAAGATGAGAGGTGCGAGTGATAGCCTGAAGTGCGGGAGAGGAGGGCGTGTTCTCTCTCGGGAGCGGGTATTTTTCCCGGGGAAATTATGATAGTACACCTTGAAAAGCGAAAAAAGAGGGGATATATTAAACATATCGCTTTTTAGGGCGGTTAGCTCAGCTGGCTAGAGCGCTGCTTTCACACGGCAGAGGTCATGAGTTCGAGTCTCGTACCGCCCACCATTTTTCTGATTCACCGCCGGCCGGTCTTCTGGTCGGTTTTTTCGTTTTGGGGGTAAATTTGAGCTCAACTCGCGTTTTGCCCGAAAGCGGAGAATCTCCACTTTTCTCTTATGACGGTGTGTTTCAGACCTTCTCCCGGTAAATTCTCCGGGGGAGTAAAAGACCGGTCTTTTGGTCTGGAGAGCATTTTTTGGAGGAAACACACGTCGAGAAGCTCGACCTTTGATCGTCAATTTTTCTCTGCTATACATTCATTTTGTAATCTTTTATTAAGGTAACATGTTTGTAATCAACTGATAATGCAGAAATAAACTTGCAGAGGACATGTGTTCAAAAAATCAAGAGGTCGACCCCTTATTCGCGCAATTCATAACAAAAGACTTTTTGATTCAGAGATTTTTTCGAGTTTTGCAAAATTTGCTTTTCAGAACAAACAACCTTTACTCAAAAAACAAAACGGAGCAAGATCTTTGCAAGGAAAGAACTTACTCCGTTTTTTTGCAGGGATATTATTTGAAGAAGGGATAGTATTTCGGAAATATCAATCCCTTTTCTGATCGATCTCAAGAAGAAGCATGGGGAATTGTGATTTCAGAATTAATCGTGAAACATCTTTTCCTGTTCCGCCCATGAGTCGGGAAAACTCCGACGGCAACTATCGAGGGAAAGGTCAAGTTCGCCGGAGAGGAGTTTATGGATAATCTTAGGGGAAAGGAGTGTCAGGCGAATCGTCCGGGAAATATGCCCTGAATCAACTCCGATGGTTGCTGCCAGATCTTTGATGTTGGAAAATTTTCCTTCATCAATCATTTTCTGCCAGCGGAAAGCCCGGGCAAGAGCCAGCTGAACTGGAGTATATTCTACATGTTCACTGTCGGAGGTAAAAATCCTCGTTCTGCCACCGGCGATTTTGAAAATCAACGGGATTGTCACCCGGACATTCCCGTTTTCCAGAACTTCAATCTGTTTCTTCTCCATTCGCGATTTCCTCCATAAAAGTTTTGATACCTGAACTCTTGAATTCTACAGTGAGCTTGCCTTCGTGAACTTCGACCTTTTCCAGGAGAAGATGAAGAAGGCGGTTCATTTCACCGGGCGAGATCTCCTGCCAGAATGTTTCTTTGAACAGTTCTGCGATTTTCTCTGCGGGAAGATTCAACACTTGCGCCAGTTTTATCAGAATCGTCGGTGTCTGAAGCATTTTCACCACCTGCTCCCGAGTGATTCGCTCCACTTCTCCTGCGGGGATCTGGCGCACCGGACAAGTCGATGTTGCCCGCTTGGAGTCCCGAGAACACAGATAATAAAAATATCGCTTCCCGTTCTTTCGTGCATAGGTCGGCATCATTGCGCAATCGCAGTGTCCGCAGCGTAAGATTCCTTTTAAAGGAGCGATGGTTTCCATCCGCTTTGTCTGGCGAGGAACCGGTTCGTTGAGTGCGAGAATTTCTCTTGTCCGGTTCCAGACATCCAATTCAACAATCGCGTTTTGTTCCCCTTCGCAGATAGATCCTTTGTATTTGACCTTACCGATGTAGGTATGGTTGCTCAGAATACGATAGATGTGCGGTTTATCCCATGCTTTTCCCTGCTTGGTTCGAATCCCGTCTTTGTTGAGTTCCTGAGCAATCAGAGAGGGTGACTGGATTTCAATGAAGCGCTGAAAGATTCTTTGGATAACCCGCGCTTCTTCCGGCTCAACAACCAGCTTCTTGTTTTCCACGCGGTATCCCATTGGAACGCTGCCGCCGACCCATTTGCCTTTCTTCCGGCTGGCGGCCATCTTGTCGCGAACACGCTCGGTGATGACCTCCCGCTCATATTGCGCGAAGGTGATGAGAATGTTGAGCATCATGCGCCCGGCGCTGGTGGCGGTATTGATTTCCTGCGTCACCGCGACGAACTGTGTGCCCCATTCGTCAAATTTCTTGGAGAGGTCTGCAAAATCACAGATGGATCGGGACAGTCGGTCGATCTTGTAAACCACGATGATGTCGACCAGCCCGGCTTCACAGTCGGCAAGGAGCTGCTGAAGCGCCGGGCGTTTCATATTGCCGCCGGAATATCCTCCGTCGTCATAACGAGTCGGGAGGCAGACCCATCCGTTGGCTTTCTGGCTGGCGATATAGGCTTCACCAGCCTCCCGTTGAGCATCCAGACTGTTGAATTCCTGATCCAGTCCTTCCTCAACGGACTTGCGTGTGTAAATCGCGCATCTCTTCTTTGGAATCGTTTGCATCACCATCACTTCACCCCGAAAAAGAGTTTGCCGTTCCAGCGAGTCCCGGTAATTTCGCGGGCGATGGCGGAAAGCGATTGATAGACCGTTCCGTCATATTCGAATTTTCCATTCCCGAGAGCCGTCACTTCATATTTTTTACCTTTCCAGACCCTCTGGTAGCGAGTTCCGCACACATGGGAAACTCCACTTTTTCCATACCGGAGGTTTGCCTGGGGATCGCCGTCTGCAATCTGCTCAAGAAGTTGCCGGTCCGCTTCGGAGAGGCCGCCGTAATAAATCTCTTGAATCCGGTAGGCAAGACGGCGGCGCAGGTTTGCAATATTGGTCTGCCCCGGTTCAAAGCCAAAGAGGTCACAGAATTTTTCCCGAAGTTCTGCCTGATTCATCAGATCCAGCAACTCCAGCTGCCGTTTTACCTCAGATTCATTCATCATGCCGTAACCCCTTTGCTTTTCTCTATATACAAGCATTTATCCCTGCGTTTATCCAGTTCTTTTGCCTTGATTCTGCGAAGAACTGCGGCAATCAGATCGATCGCCTGACGAATATTTTCGGGGAGTTCCCGTTTATCCATTTTTCTGCCTCCTGAGTTCGGAAAGTTTGAGTCTGCCATTCGGGGGAATCCCGCCAAGGCGTTTGTCGGAAAGCCGGATCATCGGCTTGCGGTCGAGCTTCGCGGGAAGCGTCTCGGGCAGAGACGCGCCGAGCATGGAGCCGCAGACCGCACAGCCCGCGACACAGTCCAGAAAGTGGTTGTCGTGCGACTGCGGCTTGAGTTTCCACTCGTCGACCGTGCGGCCGCGCCCCTGTGTTTTGACGCGGTATTCGGCGGTCAGATGCTCCGCGAAGAGCTGATGAGCTCCGGGGATCCGTCCGTAGAGTGTGAGCGACCCCTTGTCGCCGACGGGAACCGCGAGCCGCGCGTGAATAAAACTTTTCCAGTAGTTCGTGTCGTAGATAACATGCCGGATCGCCCGTTTCCCGGCGACATTCGGAATCATCCAGTTGAATCCGAGCCGGTCGCCCTGCTGTTTGCGGTATTCGGTCATGGGTTTCGAGGAAGCTCCGACGTATCTGCCATGCGACGGCAGGATCACTCCGGCGTGGGAACTCTGACGGCAGAACTGATAGACGACATCGGTTGACTGTCCCCAGTTCGCATCCACGAGAGCGCGCTCGATTTTCAGGACAGCCCCGTCCTCGCGCTCCCACTCGCGCCCGAGGCATTCATCGGTCAGCGCGGACAACGCGGCGTACAGGGCCCCCTCGAAGCCCGCTTTCGGGAAGAGGGTCTGAATGCTCGGATTCGCATCGGCAAGCGAATACTCGTGCCGGTGCTGATCCGGCCATGAGCCGTAGTCGATGACCGCGCCGGTGAAGTCCTCCGCCCATGCGGTCACCACATAGAAAAGCAGCACTTTCTGGACGTCGACAAACATCGTGAGGCGATCGCATTTCAGCGGGACGCGCCGTCGGGCAAGTCCGTTGATCTTTGCACAGATCTCGTCCACGGAAAGAAGCGAGTCATCCGCCGTGTCATCCGGAAGCGGGTCGTTCTGATATTCCGACTGGAAAGCTGCTTCATCTTGAAACTTCAGGTTCATCGCGTGTTGAAGTGCCGATACTTCATCGTGGTTGAAGCGGGCTTCCCAACTCACTTCCGCTCCGGCGTCCATCGCCTCCCGGTTCGCCAGATAAAACTCCGTCGCCTTCTGAAAATTGCCCTCCGTGCGCAGAGCTTCCGCCCGGATCTCGGCGTATTCCTCCCACAGTTTCATATTTGTGGGGAAGCGGTAGACCATTCGGGTCTTTTCGCCGTTCCAGTCCGGATGTGTGTTTCGGTTGAGGATGATGTCGGCCATGTCTCCCGGACGGATGATCGTGCAGGGCATGATCCCGGAGATTTTCTGCCCCGGACCGGCAAGTCCCAGGATATCTCCGGCAAGCACACGAACCCGCTTGCGTGTCTGTTCCAGCGATCCGGCGGATTCCGAGGTCTGCGGATCGTCGATGACAACCAGACTCGGCCGCACGTTCCGGCCGTCGCTCCGCTTGAACTTCATACCACGGATACGGCCGGTGATGCCCGCAACTCGGACGATGATGCCGGAAGCTTTGCTGTCCTTGATCGTCGGCAGCACGATTTCATTTGACGTCCACGTGATCCGTGTGCGCTCGCCCTTGTAGAGCTGTCCGGCGCAGCGGTTCGCGATCCCCTCCAGCTGTGCCACCGGATAGCACACTTCAGGGAAGTCTTCGGCGAGACGCTCGTTGACTTCCAGCTCGGTCTTCAAGGAATCCAGAAGCTCCAGAGCAGCTGATTCAGTCGCGCCGATCAATACCACAAACTCGCGGTGACCGTAGAGCATCGACCAGAGCGCCGCGCTTTCCGTAATTGTCGTCTTCCCGGAACCGCGCGGAAGCGCCAGCGCAAAGAGTCCGCCTCGCAGAACCGCCGTTTCAATCTTCTCAATCACCTTCAGATGATCCGGCGACCATGCAAGAGCATAGGTCTCCGGGAAATAGCTCTCACAGAAAAGCTGGAAATTGCGTTCGCACGCGGCTTTCCTGTCGGGATTCACGACCTCCGGGAGCGGGCCGATGTCGCGTCCGGCGAGCGACTGTTCCGCCTGACGGTCACGCTCGGCGTTGCGCCGGTCCTCATAGCTGCGCGCGCCGGACGTCTCCTCCGGTGTGTGTTTCCGGTCGAACATCCAGGCAATGTATTTCAGGAGGTTGATGTTGCGCGGATTCTCGGAGGAGCCGATCCGGAAGCCGACGCGGTTGAACTCGCGGTAAAGCCGCGCCTGCGGCAGAACAAATCCGAACGACGTGGAGTTCAGAAGCCGCGCGACGTCCACCACGCGCATGTTACTCGGATTGATCATAGAATCCCCCCAAAGTTGCCACCCTTCGGCCACGGGCCTCGGGTCCGCTTCGCGGCTTCGGGTACTTTGCGGGGACCCCGGCTCTCCGATATTCCGTGCGGCTTCGCCGTACTCATATCTGCGAGTAAGGTATTTTTACAACTCATCATTTTCCTCCTTCGCCAGCCAGGCGGCATATTCAACCAGGTTGATCGTGCCATCCGGATTCTGCGGCGCACCGGAAGCAAGATCCTCGGCAATCATCTCCGGAGAAGCGGTCCGGGATCCGGCCTGTTTCAGCAATCTCACCAGCACTTCAGGCTGCAATGCAGTGATTTTCAAAGAATTATCCATCTATTTCGCCTTTATTTTCAGATTGCGACTGGATAAGTGGCGCAAGTCATGGTTGTATATGCACCAGCGAAGCAAAGAAGTCGCAAGTCAAACAATATCAAAAATTAACAAGTCTTCTCTCGAAGGTGCGAGTACGGCGGAGCCGCACGGAACACCGGAGAGCGGGGACCCCGAAAAGTAGCGGTCCTGCAGTGCAGGGCCCCGAGGCCCGTGGCCGAAGGGGAAGCAACTTTTTGGGGAGCACAAGGAGGTAAGTATGTGCGACACGAGCAACATCACAGTCGGAACCATCGTCATGGTGAAAGTCGGACGCAATGAGATCGAGGTTGTCGTAATCGAGATCACCGCGAACGGCTGGAAAGTCAAAAAGGTCGGCAGCGACCGCGAGTTCATCGTCACAAGAATCGAACGGGTCATCGCCGCACCGGAAGCGGAAGAGGAAGTGGACACGCCCAATCCCGCGCCGGAATCCGGTGGATCGCCGGAGAAAAAGCTCTCACTCCTGAATGCGGCTCTGCTGGTTCTCAAGCGCAGCCGGACACCGCTCAACACGAAAGAGATCCTCGCGCAAGTCATCGAAGAAGGTCTCTGGAGCCCGAATGGAGCAAAGACTCCGGAGCAGAGCCTTTACTCCGCATTCTTCCGCGAGATCAAGGAAAAGGAGACGCCGCGCGTCCGCAAGAGTGCCGCCCGCCGGGGCGCATTCGAGTTCAACAGCTGACCGAAGCAGCCGGTGCGGAAGTCGGAGCGGGAAGTGCATCCAGAAGCAGTTCCCGTGCCGCATACAGAGGCAGGAGCAGTTGGATGTATGTGCCAAAATGCTCCTTTTTTACTTCCTGAGCGCTCCGGAGGTAATTCCGAACCAGACAGGTGCGCGGTCTGCCGGTTTTCTGAGAAAGTTCTCCAAAGGGTGTTGCCGGAATGGCCGATCGCGCCAACTCCTCGGCATGAGCCTCCAGTTTCGCCAGACGGTTTTCTGCCTGAATCCGCCGGTACATTTCCTCTTCCAAAGTTGCCACCAGAGCTTTGACCTGTTCATTGCTCATGCCCGGAGAAAGATATGCTCCAGTCTTGCGGATGGACGGCAGAACCTCATGCGTCACCCAACGTTTGAATTTTCTTATTTTTTCAACTCGCTCTTTGACCTGGGGTGCAATCCGCGCCCCCCCATCCTTGCAACGAGCCTGTTCAGGCTGGAAGTTGAACAGGAGATGATAAAGTCCCGGCTCATTGACCACTGTTGCATTTTGCATACGCCCAAGAGAATCCTTGACTTTTGCCAATGAGATTTCGTCCTTATCAAGTCTGCTGATAGAACGTTTGTGGTCGGAATCTCCAAAGTATTTGCAGATGTCTTTTGCTACAAACCAGTGTATCCCGTCTTTTTCAACGATTCGCACCTTACTTCCATTAAACTCTTTTACGATTTCATTCATTTGCTGTCTCCCTTTCGTTATTGGCTTTATTCTTCGACAGCAGGGGTAAGCGCCTGCCAGTCACAGCCCTCGCCATGGACGAACTCCGCCCAGCGGCGGCGGATCACGTCCGCGTACTTCGGATCAAACTCCATCGTGCAGTTGACGCGGTTTGTCTGCTCGCAGGCGATCAGCGTGCTGCCCGATCCACCAAACAGATCCAGCACGGTCTCGCCCGCCTTCGAAGAGTTGAAAATCGCCTTGATCGCCAGCGCGGTCGGTTTCTGCGTCGGATGCACATATTCCCGCGTGTTGTCCCGCTTGATGTCCCAGACCGTCGTCTGACAGCGGTCGCCGAACCACTCGCAGTTCTCGCCCTCATGACAGCCGTAAAAGCACGGCTCGAACGCATAGTGGTAATCACTGTGACCGAGGATCATTCCCTTGTTCCAAACAAGAACCTGCTTCGGTTTCAATCCTGCGTCCCGGATCGCCAGCTCAAACTGGACATGATTACTCGTCGCATACCAGATGTAGAACGCCCGCTTTTCCCGGAGGCTCGCTTTCAGATTTTTGAATGCGGCAAGCAGGAACTCCGAAAGTTTTTCCCCGCGCAGATCGTCGTTTTCAATGACCTCCCACAGTCGGCCGCCCGGATTGTTCACTCCGCGATAACTGACTCCATACGGAGGATCGGTGAAAACGAGATCCGCTTTCCCGCCGCTCATGAGACGGGCGACGTCTTCCGCCCTGGTGGAATCGCCGCACATGAGCCGGTGCTTGCCGAGCTGATAGATCACCCCCGGCTGACTGACCGGCTCTTCCGGGACATCCGGAACGGCGTCAGCATCCGTCTCTCCCTCGGCAACCACATTTTCTTCGGAACTCCCGTTCAGCAGACGGTCAAGCTCGTCGGTGTCGAAGCCGAGGAGCGACAGGTCAAAATCCTTTTCCTGCAAATCGCGCAGCTCGATCGGAAGCAGGTCGTAGTTCCACTCAGCGATCTCGCCGGTCTTGTTGTCCGCGATCCGGTATGCCTGCACCTGTTCCGGCGTGAGGTTTTCCGCGATCACCACCGGAACTTCCGAGAGGCCGAGCTGTTCCGCCGCTTTCAGGCGGGTGTGGCCGACAATCACGACGAAATCCTTGTCCACGACAATCGGCTGCTGGAAGCCGAACTCCTTGATCGAGTTGGCAACCGCCTCCACCGCGCCGTCGTTGAAGCGCGGGTTCTTTTCATACGGATGGATCTCCGAGAGTTTCATCATTTGAATCTGCATAAAGGCTCCTTTCCTGGAAAAATGATTTGCAAAAGCAAGATTCGGAATTACTTTTGCAAGGGTTGAAGAATTGAGAATTCCGGAGAAAGACGATTTCGCCGGAAACGGGGCAAACAGCCCCGCTGTCGCGTTCGATTCTGACCCGCTATACAGCCCCGGCGAACGTCCTGTCGCGCGCGTAAGAGGGCTGTCCAGGGGCATGTCGGCGCACTGTCGGAGCAGATCGCAAGTCGTTGAGAATCAACGGGCATAAAAATTTTATCACCTGCAAGCAAGTCTGCTTATAACGCCGACTCCTTCCGCGCGCCCTCGAAAAATCCCTTTCAAGGGGGGAACCGTTGACTCTGGAATGTGCATAAGCCTCGCCGCCTCATTTTCGACCCCTCGAAATTTCTGTGCTTCTATGAGGCTGGAAATACCCTTAAAATAAACGATGGATTTTTCCGTCATTTCGACAAAAGTGACGGAAAAGTGACGGAAGGCTCATAAGTGCATCGGCTATTCCCGGTTTTTCTTCTGGATCTGATAAATCCGCCGTGGGGTGAGTCCGACCATATCTGCGACCTCGCCGATGGGAGTGCCGGAGGCAACCATGTTCTGCACGAAGTTCTTGTCTGCCTTTGACTTGTAGTTCACCTACTTTTTGTGTTTGAACTCACCGCACCAGTCATCTTCCTTGACGACCGGCCACTCTATGTACGGGGAATGTGCATACCTGACAGTTGACGGTGCGTGGCGGCGGCAAATACTGCCGGAGCCTTTGCCTCTGGAATCAAAAAATTTGCATTCGAAACATGTCTTAATGTGCCGATCTTCTGTTTTCATAAAAATCCTTTCAAAAATGTTGTTCACGGCTTTCACGGCTCTTTATATGCAAATGAAAAAAAGAAAGAAGTCCGGGAACAGCTGTGAAGTGGTGAAAAGCTAAAAAAAACAGAAGAAAAATAATATATTTTGAGGGTAAATATATATATTATTATTTTTTTCTGTTCTTCTCTTTTCATTCTGCTATTCACACTTTTTTCCTTCACTTTTCCCGGCATTTTGCATCTTTTTTTCCGGGAAGCCCTGGACCGTTCACATTGTTTTTTGTGAATCATTCCACGAGCCGGTATATTTTTGCCGCAGGTCTGACGGAAGAGTCATATTCTACCTGAACAGTGCCCTTTTCCTGCAGGGTTTCTGCGATTTTCTTCATGGAGTCCGCAGACTCGTGCAAAAGCCGCAGAAGTTTGCTGTGCGGCAACCGGCCGCCATGCTCCTGCAGTTTGCGGATTGCTCTCTGACATTTCTCATCGAAGATGTTTTCATAGACATAGCGGTCAGCCATGTAAAGCATCCGCTGCGTCAGATGATCAATGAACTTCCACGCCCACTTGACCGATTTGTCGGTGATCAGCGGGTTGTAGACATTGCCGCTGATACCGTGCAGCATGGCGAGCTTGCACACCTTCTCATGGGCGCGCGCCCACAATGCCTTGGCAGCGCCTTCGTTCTGTGCTTCATAGAAGTTGTAACGCCGGTCGCATTCGAGCTGTACTTCCCGGAGCGCGGCAGTTGCCTCGGGCGTTTCCGTAATGATCAGCGGCTTTGGATACTCGTTTGTCAGATTGCCGTTCACATCGAGATTCGCGAGGTAGGTTGCCGCGCGGATCAGCGAGTCCGAAGGCGTGATCGGCTGGGGATTGCCGGCTTCGCCACGTTTGCCCGCTTCCACGATGATGCACCGGGCGACCAGCCCGTTTTCAAGCACACGCCGGGAAAGCGATTCATAGAAATGCTGCGGAATAGCGGTTCCCAGCAGAACCAGATTCGGATTCACAATATGCGCAATCTCATGAACTGTGCCGTCTTTTTTCTTCGCTGACGCTTTTTTGCGCAGCGGATAGATGGTGTTGGACGCGCCATAGAACTTCAACAGCTTTTCGTTGATGGATTCCGCCCGGTTGTCTTTACTGTATTTCAAAGTATTGAAAATACAGTCGAACTCATCCGCCTGAAACAACATGGACGGGTGCATGAACAGGGCATCCTCCAGTCCTTCTCCGGAAGCGAAGGCATCACCGATCGCCCCGGCGACTCCCGCGCGGAAGGCGATATTGAAATTCACCTTGCGCGGATGATCTTTGCCGGTTCCGCTGTCTGCCAGCGCGATGAGATAGATGTTGCTCCGATTGTCGCGCTTGTCCTGCACCTTTCGCCCGACGAGAAACGCCAGGAGCGCCAGTGCGCCGGTGAACGAAAGGACACGGTTCGGATACGGAGCCGACTGCATCGAGAGCTTGACGACATCATCAATGAATCCGGGAATCGACAACAGCTTGTCCGGGACTGGTCCGGGATTGGGAAAGAGAGGAGCCTCCTTTTCCTGCTTTTCGATTCTGTTCGGCTTCAAGATTCCGCTCAGATCCACATCGGAGTTCGCCTCCTCCCGGCGATCGTAGCATCCGGGTTCGCGAAGTTCACGCAAGGCGCGCCAGTCGTTGCCGGAACAGCCGTTGTGATGGCATTTGAATGCCACCGCCCCGGACGGTTCCTGAATCAGCACGGCGGACTTGTTGGTGTGCGCCTCATTGAACGGGCAGACGGGGAAAATCCACTTTCGTCCCCCCTTCCACGGCTGCGGAGAGCCAAGTTCGGGGCAGTACTGCGCGATCCAGGAGTCCAGATCAAACGCCGGCATTGTGTGCTTCCACTCGTCATCCGGGGCGTCTGTTTGAGTGTCTTCATTCTGATACGAGACAATATCCTGCATTTGCTCCCGAGACACAGACACAATATCTTGTGGTTCTTCCAGAATCCGGGCCATGCGGTGCGGACGTTCGGGGATGGAGTCGCCCTTGCAGTTCATTGTCCCGGGAAGCCGCCAGATCCGCGCCGGATTGTGAACCGATGTGTCGATTGCAACCTGTTCGGACGAAGCCTTTGCGATTTCGCCGATCACCCGGCGCACCAGCTCGCCGTCGTCCGCCGGGAGGTCGATCCGGTACATCAGCTGTGCGCCATTGCCGGAATCGGTCAACACTGGCTTGGGCCAGCCAAGGGAGGAAAGCCCGTCGCGGATCTCGCGAGCCTTGGCCAGCGCGGATTCATGTTCCGCATTCGAGCTGGACACGCCGGAGGCTCGTCTGGGATCGCAGTCGATCAGGAGCCAGCGCCGCCGGACAATATCCGTGTCGGCGGTCGTCGGATTCCGCCCCGCCGGACGCAGACGGTTCACCGCGCGGGCAAGCAGATCGGGATTGACCGGATTAACCGTGACGTAAACGCCGCGAAAGGAGAGCAGGCGTTTCAGCGCCTCCGGGACGTCGGAGATGTGCTCGTAATCGAAATAACCGGACTCGATATGTTCCCGCCGGTAATCGGCGCTGACCGCGTCCAGCACACGCACTTCGAACACGTCCCCGACCTGAAACCAGAGGCGCAGAGCATGGGTGATTTCATTTGCGTCGGTCATTGCGTTCTCCATGGTATTTGTCGGCGAAATACTGTTCCGTCATGAGAGTGTGCATCGTGGAAATGAATCCCACGATCAGAGCTCTGACCTGCGCCGCTGCCTTCTCCTCCGCGTCCAGCTTGGGAAATACTTCGTTTCTCAGGCAGCGTTCCAGAAGCAGAGCCTTGTGTCCCGAGTTGGCGGCAAGCAGCTTCTCGACGTCCGCGCGCGGAACAAGCCGGACGACCTGCAGTCCGCCGGGTGTCCGGATCCGTTCATAAAGCGGAACATTTTCGGTGTGTTTTGCCAGTTCCCGGTTGGGATTGCTCCAGCCGAGAATGTTGCAGATGTCGCGGATCACGAAGTAGTTTTTATCGCTCTTCCGCACAATCCGGATCGGCATTTTACGGAACTGATACGTTGTGAAAGGATTCATCGGTGGACTCCTCATTGATGTTTTTCAAAAACCGGATCACACTTGCCGCCGTGTGGATGGCTTCCGTGATCAGTCGTTTCAATAGTTGCCTTATATGGATTAAAGGTTTTTCCGGAGCTTTCTTATAGCAAGGAATAAAATTTGCTCAAGAGGAATAATTCCTCTGTAAGTTTTTTATGAAGAATGTGCGAGTCTTTTTGATTATCTTGTTTCGTTTCCATTTTTCTTATTTGCGAGTCTCCCCAAATAATGTTATATTATTGAGTTTTAACACTATTTCATTTTCACACAAGAGGCAATTTTCATGTTTGATTGGGATTCAAAGCAATATTTGAAATTTGCAGCGGAAAGAACTCAACCATCTATTGATCTGGTCCATCGGCTTACAACGGCAGCACCTGCGCGAATCCTTGATCTTGGATGCGGACCGGGCAACAGCACGGCGGTGTTGAGAAAATATTTCCCAGCGGCTGAACTTATCGGAGTGGATAATTCTCCAGCAATGATTGAGCAGGCAAAACAGGATTATCCAGATTTGTCATTCCGGCTGTTTGATGCAAATGACTCCTTCCACAATTTAGGTCCCCAATGGGATGTGATTTTTTCGAATGCATGTCTGCAATGGGTTCCGGATCACCAAACGCTTCTGGTTAAATTACTGGACGCCTTGACAGACGACGGCGAATTAGCTGTTCAAATTCCATTACAGAAAAAAACTCCGTTTCATGCTCTTCTTCGTCAAATCGTTACCTCTGAACAATGGAGTTCATTTTTCCCTAAAAAGCGTAATTTTTATACCTTGGATGAACTGGAATATTGTGAATTGTTGCAAACTCATGCGCAAGATTTTTCAATGTGGGAAAGTGATTATTTTCACATTCTTGAATCACCGCAAGCCGTTCTGCAATGGTACCAGGGATCAGGACTTCGGCCATATCTGAAGGCTTTGCCACCGGAAAAACATCCAGAATTTGAACAGGAAATTCTTTCCGGGATAGAATCCTTGTTTCCGCGATTGCATAACGGATCCGTAGTATTTCAATTTCCCCGTTTGTTTTTTATTGCCAAAAAAAAAGATCGTTCTTGTTGACTTGCCAATCTGCAAATGCCAGTGTTAAAGTGTGACAGTTACGGTCAGAGTGGCAGGAGCAAGCCAGTATGCCATGTGATTCCAGTCGGGATGCAGTTTTTCGGCTCTCTCGACCTCGGAAAAGATTTGCGCCAGCGCGATTTCAATCTTCATAGACCGTCTCCGGTTCCGGCAGGGCTTCGAAGTGACCGTTCATAAGATTAACGGGAATCTCCTCGAACAGTCCCGGCAGAGTCGGATTTTCCCTCAGAAGCGAGATGTCGCGCCCGTTCCGTGCGAAGTAACAGCCGCGACGGAACTTGTTTTTCGGCAATCCGGCGCGGTTGAGATCGCCGGGGTTGCCGTTGGGCAGAAAGTTCCGGGCCAGTTCCAGACGTGCGCGGTACTGTTCATTTTCGCGGATAATCGGCGTAAGAGCGGCGCGGATGGCTTCCACAAGATTCCCGGCATGCCGGAAGCGTTTCTCCACTTCGATGAAATACTGCCTTGCCTGGCGGCCGCGTTCGTTGTTTTCCACCATGGCAAGTTCCTTGGCCATATCAAGGCTGATGAAGTATTCATTGGCGGCGAAGCGTCCTTTGTTTTCGCCGTTGATAATTTTATCAACGGTAAAGTCCAGTCCCTCCTTGAAGCCGTATTTGCGGATCCTGTCTTTAATCCAGTTCGCAAACTCCTGCTTGGATTCCAGGAATTTCCACAAATCACGGGCATTGACCGCGGTGATTTTGTCCCCGTTCAGAGTGATTCCGGTTGTTTTGATGAGTTCCGTTGTCATGTTTGTTCTTTCATGGGTTTAGTTTCTATTTCGATTTCAGCTTCCTGGGAATACGCCAGACCAGCTGGAGTGTGAATCGGTGTGTCGATTTACGTGTGTCGCAGCCTTCACAATGTGGCGGCACAGAAGGACAGATAGCGGAGCGTCAGCTCCCGGCATCCACAAGGCTCACATTCAAACCATTGCTCCGCCCGTTTGCCGCGTTCATCTTTGGGAAGCCATTTCGTTGGCAGCCATTTCTTGCATCAGGAACAGTAGGCCGGCGGTTCACCTGGCATGAGAGTGCGGTGCCTTGGAACAACTCCTTCGGGATGCAAGCTATCTTCTTTTCGTGACTGTTTTACATGCGAAGCGGTAAAATGGAGCAAGGGGGCAGTCTTCCGGACACATATGCCCCAAATTAACGTTTCCATGCGTTCTGGCGCGTCATAGTCCGGAATATGATCTTGGCGGAATATCAGCCACGTTCGTGACTGATTTCGAACAATGTTCTTCCATAGGCGTATTAACCAGTTATCCCGGTGTTGTCGCTGGAACTGCGAAAGTCTTTCCATCACGCAACGTTATGCTCACGGATGACGAGTATCCCACTCTTTATGATGTTCCTCATAATAATAGTCCAGATTTTCATCAAGATCCGTTTGGGATGCTGAATATTCTATTGCGCGGTCAGCTTCACCGGTTTTACCTAGACGGCAGATCAGGTCGCGATCCAGCCCGCGTATTAGCTCCACTCGAAGATCTCCCCAGTCGAACTTGTGCATCTCACATTCACGGAACTGATCGTGGTATGTTTTCAAAAACTCTTCATAAAGTTTCGAGATTTTTCGGGAAAAATTCCGGTAAAGAAAGAAACGGTCCAGATGTCCGGCCGTGTTGTTTTTCATTATTTTTTCGGCCTGCTCAAGACCCTTTTTTCGGCGGTCGTCCAATTTGACAATTTCGTGTGCCTGATTAATGGAAAGTTCTTCCTTCCTCACCGCATCAATCAGTTTGGGATCCCCATGCCGCGTGATCCGTTCGATTTTGTCCACAGTCCCTCGTGTTGATCCGAGTGCGTCGGCAATCACCTGCGTGCTGCGTCCTTGAGGAACCGGTGTCAAACCTTTGACACTCCGCTCTCTTTTTCCGGCTGCAATCTTTTCGCGCAGCATCGTAACGCACTTCATCAACTCCGCCTGCGACAATGAGCGACGGACTCTCTGTGCTGTAATTGTATGTTGAAGCGCAGCTTCTTCGTCACAAAAAGAACGAGACACAACAGGAACTGTTGCATAACCAAGCTGTCTTGCCGCAATCAGGCGGGTGTGTCCATCCACAACAACATTGTCATGCCCTTCCCAGACAACAATCGGGTAAAGAGTATCAAACCCGTTCTTTCGGATTGCATCCATTACCTGCCGCAGGTCCGTTTCCCTGATCTCGAAGACCTCGCAAAACGGCTGCGCCATCTTGAGTTCATCAATAGGCATCTGGATGACTTTGCTTTGTACGAACTTGTCCGTTTCCATGCCGGATTCTCCTTTCCAAGAGTTTGTTTTCGAGGATGCGTTTTATATCTTCCTGCCGGGAGATAGCGGCATCTCCGGCTTTTTCCGGGTCTGTTTCTGCCTGCCGTACATGAAAAAGCCCGTGAGATTGACTCCCACGAGCTTGAAATGAATACCAAAAAATAATTGAAAAAAGTTTTATTCTCCGACTTTTCTCCGGGTTAGAGCGGCAGTTTGTCTTTCGGAATTGCCCGGGCATTGATGGCGTCCGCAATCTGGATGTCCGTCACTGTTTCCCGATTGGTCTCCTGAAAAGCCCTGATAATCTTCGGAACCGGATAGAATTTTCTTCTTTGGCGCCCGGTAACAGCCTCACCAAGTTCAACACCGCTTTCGGCGATACGTTTCCGCCAGGCGTCGGCTTCTCTGTCCACATTGTCATGATCATAGACCGTCCGAAGTACAGCCCGCGCGGCATCCGCAACCGTGATGAAGCGCTCATTCAAGGCCTCGCCGTATTCCTGATTTTCCCTTGCCAGATGTGCATTGGCTCTCTGGAATGCTTCGCGCAACTCCTTTTCATGCGACCACTTCTCCTTATAAAACGCCTCCTTGTCCGGCCATTCCCGCGTCAGCAGATAATACGTCCAGCGCGACAAAAATTGCTGATAGGATATCAGACAGCCCGATATGCACACCTGAATATAATCATAAACGACACTTAAAACGGCTCTCAGTTCATCGTCATAAACATTTTCCAGTTCACTCCGTACTTTCTCGCCATATCCCATCTCCCATGTCACCAGTAGATTCCGTTCCGGCGCGATGTATCGTACCGGATCCGGGAATAGATCGTAAAATATCCTCGGAAAGCAGTTTCGTAACGAGTTGCGGTACTCCTGCAACGGCAAGCTTTCTGGCGAAACTCCCGGTGTGTCAATACTGCAGTCATAGACATTGCACATCACGATGTGGTAATAGCGGGCGAAATCCAGTTGCGGCAGTGTCCCGTCAAGAAGGGCGTCCAGTGTCCTGGAAAGATGTCCTTGTCTGGACAACAGTTCCCGCACATACGTCAGCAACGACCGGACACACGGATCTCCATAGTCGCCCTTCACGTCCGTTTTTGCAAATATTTCCATCAAGTGCCGTTGCGGAATGGTAAGTTCAAGATGTTCAATGTTCATGGTCGCCGCCTTTTGATGTTATGTACACTCTATCGCCGCCGCATCGCAGATCGCTCAACTGCGGACGAAGTTTTTCATAGATGCTTTCCAACGTTTTGCGCAATCCACGTTTTGTTCGATGAAGAGTCCGTGCTGTCGCTGCATAATCATATCCGTTGGCAGAGTAGAAGAGCATCCTTATAATGCGAAGTTCATCGTTTGACAGGGTCATAAGCGCCCGTTCCATCCGTTGTTCCAGATAGCCGCCGGCATTGCTGCGGACGATCCCGATGGAATCCGGGTCTACATCCTCGTCGCGTTCCCAGGTGATGTGTGACTTCACACTGGCATATTCGGACCGGACGATGATCTTTTTCATGTACGAGGAGAACCGAACTCCCTTGTCAGGATCAAAATGATCGAAGTATTTGACAAGCATCAGATTGCCGATGCCGACAAAGTCCTCCATTGAAAGCCCGTAATAACGATGGATGGTGTTGACTGCCATTGTCAGCACCATCCCAAGGTGAGAGCAGATCAGTTTTTCCCTTGCGGCCTGGTACACGTCGTTTTTCTCCGGCTGTTTCAAGTCAGAAATGACGGCATGATATTGCTCCTTCGTCAGTTCCGGATATTGACGCAGTTCTCGTGCATAGCGATGAAGACCTGGATGTTTTACAGCATTTATTTCAATCATTTCTTATTCAACGCGAAATTTGACCTGCGTCATATTGAGTCCCATGCATTCAGTTTTCGCAAATTCCGGTATGGTCATCAATTTATTATTTGTCGGCAAAGCCGTCCGATTTCCCACATAATACGCCCATAAACATGACTGGCATGAACCTCATTCAGTTCGTCCGTGAGATTCTGCGCTTTTGCAGGAAGCAAGCTGGCCATATCTAAAAGTTCCGTCAAAATCAGCTTCGGATGAAAACCGCAGTCTTTGGCCATCTGCTCAAAATGTTCTTTATGAAGCATCCCGCTTCTTGATTCTCCCCCAATATTCATTGCAAGCCGTCGAGACATGCTCTCATATATGACTGTTGATAAAAGATCATACGCCGGAGCAAAAGACGGTTTGTTCCCATGGTAAAGAATCGCATAATTTTTGGCATGGGCATCACAGTTTCCAATCAGAAAATTGAAAATGACCAGTCTGATAAAGCGAAGTCTGTCAACAGCAGACAGATGCATCTCATTCATTCTCTGTATGCAATCCTCAATGCCTGGACCGCCGTCCTCCTGATATTTCAGTTTCGGCGGTACATTCAGGATCTGACAAAAATCCTCCTGGTGCAGGCGCATGGTAAAACCATCCTCTTCCTTACGGTCAAACCGTTTTACAACATAAAAACATTCATCGTTCAGAAAGAGAATGTCACATTCCGAAGCAGACAGTCCGACTTCTTTTGCCAGTCGCATGCAGAAATATTCATTGAATACGCTGTCCGGGAAATTGGGAATCGCAGGTTTGATAATATGAGTTGACGGCGTCCCATAAAGAGGCAGTGCAATTTTCCCATTCCGGAAACAGGCAACCAGTTTTTCCTGGGAACCAGCTCCGGAAATGCGAACTCCCTCATCACCCGCATCCAGTGGACGCTGGCCTAAATTATCAAGAATATGACATGCTTCAGCGTCCGAAAGTTCCCGGTATACTGGGGCTCTTGCCGATTGCGGTGTTTGTCCGGGGGGATAAAAAGATACCGCACCGGCACAGTCTGCTCCAATATGTTTTAACAGTCCAAATGTGTTTTCGGGGGACACTCGCAAAATCATTGCAACAGTCGTCCGGATACGTTCATCTGGCAGAAGATTGGAAAAGAAGTTCTCAACCACCGGATCATGGAATATTCCATCCGTCAGCGGAAGGTTCTGAGAAAGCGGATAGGCTTCTTTGTTTTGCAGATATTCCGGCGCATACTTGAACGAAAGTGCTCCGTTTTCCTGCAGCAATGTTCCAACCTGCGATTCATTCAGAAATACATTGAGTACATCCTGCTGCATCGGCTATTACTCCTTGTCATAGGGACTGTAAATGTACATTCCGACTCCGAGAGCCGAGAGTACTTGGAGAAGCTTTCCAATATGACATGTTTCTTTGCCGTTTTCCAAATCGCCGATAAATCGGATTCCGGTATTTGCCAATCCGGCAAGTTGCGCCTGCGTGACCCCTTGTTCTTTACGCAGTTTCCGTATCAGCGTCCCGATTGCTTCGCAGGTTTGTAATTCTGTTTTTGCCATTTTATCTCCAACTTATAATTTCTTACCGCTCGGTATAAATATAGCGTGATTTCAGCTTTTGTCAAACGAAATCTTACCGATCGGGGATTTTTCAAATAAGCTTCACGCCCCAAATACTCATATTCAACTGCAACCCTGGTTGATAAAGTGAATTCGGATGTTTTTTTGCTCTCCGGCAGGCCCTTGCTCATATTCCGAATCGGATGCCCAAAATCCGGCGGATTTTGTTGTGCTGTCACAGGCAGAGAACCTAAACAGCCAACAATACTCCATGCGAATGACTCATTCAGGAAATAGATATTGAGCATTGTCATCCGTTATACGGTAACCAATTGCGCGGTATCCGGCGACCCGGCGTTCAAACATCCGCATCGTCATCGTGATTTTCAGATCCGCGTAATCATAGATGATGACCTCGGTCTTCCGGTCGTACAAACGGTGAAGCCGTCCGGCATATTGTGCGAGGGTTCCCTTCCAGGAAATGGGCATGGTAAGAAACAGTGTGTCCAAACGAGGATCATCAAAGCCTTCTCCGAGGAATTTTCCTGTTGCGAGCAACAGCCGGGGAGTGCCCTCCGGGACTGCGGAGAAGGCCTGCAGAATTGATGTCAACTCCTTACGGCGCATTCCTCCGCGCATTACAAACAGCGGTTTCACATCGGCAAAAGCATTCTCCAGCCAGAACAAATGTTCTTTTCGTTCCGTAATCACCACAGGATTGCGACCGTGTAACAAAGCTGCCCGGACATCTTCCACAATCATCCGGTTTCTTGCATCATCATGAATAAGCAAATCGTAAATGGTATGAATCGTGGTCTTTTCCTGCTGTTCCGGAGGCAGGGTGAGTTCCGTGGGCCTGATAATGACCCGATGATCAAATGGTCGCTCAAGTGCCTGCTGCTTGTCGTTGACCCGGTAGCGGACTGGTCCGCATTGCATGAAAATGATCGGATGATGACCATCCTTCCGGGTGAGTGTTGCAGAAAGTCCCAATACATATTGGCATTTGCACTGGCGAATCACCGATTCAAAGGAGAAAGCACTCAGATGATGACACTCATCCGCAATCACCATGCCATAGTTGCCGACAATATCATCGACGACTCCTTTCTTCACCAAACTCTGAATTGAGGCAACATCAATGATCCCTGTCGGTTTTCTTTTGCCGGAACCGATTATTCCGATTTCCGATGGCGGAATCCCAAGAAAGTTTTCCAGGCGGCTCTTCCATTGGTTCAGTAATTGTACCCGATGGACAAGAATAAGCGTGTTCGTGGCTCGTTTTGCAAGCAGGTATATCGCGACCACTGTCTTGCCGAATGCGGTAGATGCCGACAGTACTCCCAGATCATTTTTCAACAACGCTATCGCCGCCTTTTCCTGTTCCGGACGGAGTTTCCCCTGAAATGCAAACTTCTGCGGCTTTCCACGATTTCGTTTATCGGATACGGTATAACGTATTTTATTTTCGACCAGAAGCGTAGCGATATCGTCGGCACTGCCGCGCGGCAGACCTATGTAATTCGGAAAATCTTCCGCACAACAAATGATACGAGGTTTATCGTAAGTCGGCATATGCATTGCTTGAGCATGGTAAAATTCCGGATTCTGGAATGCAGCAAGCCGTAGAAGAGCTGTCTGCAATTTCGGCGTAAGCTGGGCTTTCGTGAAATATATCTCGTTTTCTATGACAATCTCCAGTGGTTTCGTCAGGCCGACGGCGAGATCTTTTTCTTTTCGCCTGCGAGATGGAGGCTGTTCCCATGGAACCTCGTCTTCTTCCAATATCGGCATTTTGACTGCGGTAACACGTCCACTTTCCACAGCTTGTGCGGCAAGAGTTTCCACTTCTGCCGGTTGCATCTTGCGTATTCCGGCAAGAAACTTCCATTGATCCGGATAGGGGGTCATCGCATCATCCAGAAAAACACTGTTCCCGCGCTGGCGTGGTTTTGCCTGAAGCGGCAGAGCTATCAAATTGCCCAAACCTCCCTGCGGCATCGTGTCCTGATTGGGAAAAAATCTGTCATAGGATTCAAATCCAAGTTCAGGACGGCTCTCCATGGTTTCCGTCAAGAGAAAGCAGCCCAGGCGGCGAGCTGTACGGGCGGGAATTGGCGAAGTGAAGAAAATCCAGACGTGTGCACCATTTCCGGAACGGGATCTTTCCAAGGCGGCGGGAATGTTGAACCGTCGGCAAGTGAGAAGAAATGCCTGTACATCCTCACGAAAATTCTGCTTGTCGAAATCAACTGCGAGAAAAAAGCAGGTCTCGTCTTCCAGCATAGGGTAGACGCCGATGGTAAAATCATGACCTCGTTCATCGGAACCACGAAGATGCTTTTCGATAATGTCGTCAGAAACCGGAACCCATTCTCGATATTGGCATTCAGAACATTTGATTTTCGGCTTGGAACAAATTCCGCGTCGCCACTCGTTGGTACATACCGGCTGATAACCGCTTTTCCCGGTCTTCATGCTCTCAAAACGTCGAGGAAACACATCCTCGCGACCACGAAACAAACTGCGGAATATTCGGATTTTCTTGTCCGGAGGATATTGGTCGGATGTTCGCGCTGGTGGGCTCCAAGAAGAAATCGTTCGTTGCCGAATAAGAAGCAATTCATGGAGTTCCTGTTCCAGTTTTTCCTGTTCAGTAGAAAGTCGCTTCAACCGGGCGCGAATGGCTGTTATTCGCTGTTCCATGTTATGCGTTTTCATACTGTCTGTCATGTCACCTCCATTAACGCCATCATCGGTCTTGTTCCCTTAAATTCGATGTCCCATGTTCCACCTGCTTTGAATTCTGTTCGAATAATTCAGTGTATTCGTTTATGTGGTTCTATATTTCCTTGTGGAATCATTGACTCGCTTCAAGTAAAGTTTCATTCTACGACAATTTTACAGTCCAATATGACGAAAGAAATCGCCCGGCGTTCCTACGAGGTTCTGCAGGCCAACTCACGGTTATGGGATTAAATTCATAATCACGGAACTTTCTGTCGAAGTCGTGAGTGTCGAAGTTTCTGAGCAAAATGAAGCCCGTGAGAGTTCGATTCCTGCCGGGCTTTGCTCATTTTGAGGGGTCAATTTCTCAATGCGGTAATTGGCACAACAAATACCCCATCCTGTCTCTGATATGCAGCATTGCTTAACCCGCATATGACGCACAATTCAGAAGCAGGAATACCTCCATTTGCTTCGATTTTTTTATTTATCTTCAACAGCCCCTGTGCCGCAGAATCAATCTGATGCGCCCCAAGTTTTATTTCTATGGCACACCATGATTTATCTGGAAGTTCAATAACAGCATCAATTTCATTATCCCGATAATCCTGATAATGATACAATTCAGCACCGAAGCTGTTGGCATAAATTCTCAAATCTCTAAGACACATTGCCTCAAAAAGGAAACCGAAGGTATTCAGGTCATGGATAAGTCCTTGCGGCGAGAGTGCCAGCAAACCACAGGCAAGCGATGGGTCGGCCAGAAGACGTTTTTCCGATTGTTTGATTCGGATTGAAGATCGGGTTTCCGGAGAAAAAGGAGGAAGATTGTCTGTCAAAAAAAGTCGGCGGCACACATCAAGATAATTAGTAATTGAATCATCATCAATGTTTTCTGCATCAATTTCATGAATGTCGTTCTTCAATACCCGATTTGAGGCGGTTGTGCTTTCGTTCCTGGCTAGCGATCTTAGAAGAAGATGGATTTTATGGGCATCGCGTTTCACTTCATCAATTTGATAGATATCGTTCTCAAGCACCGCTTTTATGTATTCTTTGGCCAAAAGACCAGCATTACGTTCAGATGACGTTTGGTTGCCTGGCCATCCGCCACGAACAATCAGGGCAGCTAAACTAAGCAACTCAACTTCACCAGTCAGGGCCGGAACAAGTTCTCCTTGACAAATCTTTTGCAGTGAAAACATTCCGGAGGAGTGCCCAGCTTCAAATAAAGTCATAGGACGCATTCTGATTCTGCCTATACGGCCAGCACCGCTGTGCATAATCCCCTTGCGTTGCGGCGTTGCTGAGCCAGTTAAAATGAATTGTCCTTTGGCATTACGAGTATCAACCTCCGCTCGAACGGCATCCCACAGTCCTGGAACAGATTGCCATTCATCAAGAAGACGGGGCGTTGCTCCAGTTAATACTGTTGCTGGAGAAATTTCTGCCAAATGTTTATTCTGAAAATTTCCGGATGGGTCTCCTAGCAAAAACTCACTTCGACTGTGCATGGAAGATGTCCACGTTTTGCCACACCACTTCGGTCCTTCAATAACGACAGCACCAAATGTTTCCAAATAGTCTTCAACCATTTTATCAACGAAACGTGGACGGTATTCTTTTTTGTACATGAGCGTTCACCTCCTGGATGTTTAGCTAACTATACCACGATCGGCGATTTTTTCAACTTTTAATCGGTGATATTTTGATTTTTCAATCGGAAATATTTGAGATCTGCCCAAATGCATTGGTCAATCGCACACAAAAGCCTCTGTGGCGGCGAACAGTTTTTCTGACGATCAGGGGCATGCGACCCGGTCCCGCGTTTGCGCAACACGTCCCGCAACTTCGCGAACAAAGGCGAATTTATGAGCGGGTCGATGCGAACAATGCCCCAATATTTTTTCTGCATAATTTCCCCGGATATCGCTCCGCCATACTTGCATAACTCTTTTGCCATGCTGTCAGGTGAAACTGTCATCACCCCCCCGGCAGCATCACTTGTTTTTATTGCAAATGCAAATACCTCAAAATCAACGAAATAAACCCGTATTTATTATCGCTGTTTCTTTCTCAAACTACTGGCTATCAACGAATACTATGGCATTGTATGCACTGTGAACTGGGTGGTAAGGACACCGCACCGGCAGAAGACAACCGAAAGGGAACAGAAATGAACAACAGACTCGAAACCGCAATCAAGGCAAATGCCGCCGAGGCGCGCCTGATGAAACAGAAGGTTCTGAAAGAACTGAAGCAACGGATGGAGGGATTGATTCAGCAGATCGAAAATGACAGACTGTGGATCAGCGACCTGAAAGAACTCCACAATCAGGTCGCCGAGGCAGTCGCCAAGGTTACCGCAGCCGATGAAAAAATCAAAACGGAAGAACTTTTCAAGGCTCTCCAATAATCAACGCGGGGCGGGCGAAAGGCCGCCCCTGAAAACAAAGGACGAAACATGAGTGAAAAATTTTTTTCACAGCAGACATGCGATCGTTGCGGAGGATCGCTGAAAAGCGGTCGGATCATGTCTGCTTTTTCAACGGAATGTATCTGCATGAAGTGTTCGGAAGCGGAACGAAAACACCCTGAGTTCCGGAAAGCCGTCGCAGCCGAGTGTGAGGCAATCCGGAATGGAAACTATAATTTTCCCGGCATCGGCTGGCCGGGCAGGAAAGGCGGTACAAAATGACTCCCGAAGAAAAACAGTCTGGAATTCCCTGTGTTCTGGTCGGAACCGATGGAAACATCTATGCGCTCTTAGGGCGCGCCCGGCAAGCTCTGAGAAGAGGCGGTCGACTGGATCTGGTCGAACCAATGACCAAAGAGGTTCTTGGAAGCAAATCAGATGAGCTGATCCTCTAGGTATATAATACAGCATCCCGTTTACAAAAAATACTGAATGGTTGTTGATTTAAAAGCAAACCATCATAAATTGGCATTTTGAGTTTTGGGGATTATACCAAAAATAATATGCCGTTTCTGTTTGTTCCACTTGTGAAGAATAGAACTCAGATTTTTTCCGTTCTTCAGCGTTCCACCAAAAAAGGTCTTCTGGAACAGCAAAAGGTTCTTCCCAATTAGTATTATTGTTTTTTTTAAGGTTAAATTTTTCGATGATTTTTTTTACATTTTTTGGTGAGGACTGAAAAGCTAAACAATAAAGCGGCTCAAATCCCATTTCATCGGCATAGAAATAAATTTCAGTTACATCAGAAGTTGGGGAAAAGCCAATTATATGCGCAAATCCTTTCCTGTTTGCCTGTGTATCTGGCGTTTTTGCGTCGTAACGCGAACAGCCCAAAAACAAAAAGGATAAAATAAAAAAATAAATTATATACCTTGCCATCCCCAAAACTCCCTTAAAAATGTAACATACCATTGTTATTCTCAAAAACAAGTCATCTCCAAGAATAAATTGTGGCGTCAGCCTTCATTTCATTCCAATATGCCCGAATTCTCATTTTATCTGTATTTCCGCAGAGATCATGATACGCCGTTCCCAAAATAGATGTGACAATATTGTATGCTCCTTGAAAATCTATTTTTTTCCCGTTTCTCGGTCGTAAATCATATGTATCTTCTAGGGAACATTCGACTTCCCATATGAACATGAATCCATAATAATTGTAAATGACATGATAAATCCCGTTATATTTTACCGTCGCATGGCGAATAGTCCATGTTAATTCATTTATTGCAGCATTCCATGTGTCGGCATATTTTGAAAAAGAACTGATTGGGTGCCTTAGTGTAAATTTTAGTTGCTGTATCATGTCGTCAGAAGAACGTTTCCCGCCAAACTCTTCAGGTTTCATGCCTGAAATTCTACCTTCGAACGATTGTATTGTGAGATATGGGACATGATAAGCTCGGGATCTAATATCCGAAATTACCTTCCTTGTAATATGTTCTCTTATTTTTTCCATAGCAGGATCTTGTTTGATCAGCCCAATGAAATGTTCTCCCAAGTAAACATGTTGAGAGTTTGCCAAAGAATTCAGACCTAACTCCCAAAGGCTGTTTACTTTTTTTTTTAAGCCAAAAGCTGTTGCCAACCGTTGTCGAATTTCCGTTCCCCAAGGACGGCCAACTCCATAAGTACTGATGTCACTAAAATGTAGTTTTAATCCATCGGCCCAACTATTTGCAAGTTCTCTGCTTCGCGATTTGACATAATCATCAATATTCCGAAGGGCCTTTCTGATTCTTTCTTTAGCGTTATTCTCTTCTTCAATTTGTTTGTTGCCCAACCATGTTGTAACAGGAGATGAAAAGGAGATTTCACTGTAAAAATGAGGGCAATATTTCTGTAAATATTCATCACAGTTTTTTTCTTCTTCCCGAATTTTTGAAATTAAATCATCTAATTGCTTTGCCTCGCGATCAATTAAACTTCTGATAGAGTTTAATCCCTTGAAATCAAGTTCCATTCTGGAATTGGAAAACATTGAATGACGCAATATTAGCTTTTGAAATTCTTTCTCAAGATTTTCTTTGGCTTGGTGTTCAGTGTCATAGAGAGAAGTATTCATTTTTGAACCTCAACTTAAATACCTTTGCTACAAAGATTTTCTATACCATAAAAAAATGTCAACTTTTTCCTCAGAGACCAATGGAGAAAAGTTTTTTTACAGAACAATATGCAGAATAAAAATTATAAAAATGTTAGTTCTGTAAAAATCCGGCAGTCAAAGATTTAACGGTAACTCAACCTACAAATAGTTAGGCTATAACGATAATGTGGATAAAAATATTAATTGTTTATTTCGTGTAACTCGTTTGTTATAAACAAATTTGTGGATTATGTGCACTGTAATCGGAGCGGTGAGGACGCCGCCCGGAAAAACAGAAAAGCCAACAACGGAGGCAAAAATGAAAAAAAGACAACAGACTAAAGTTCCGGAAAAATTCTGGACAACCCCGGAAGGAGCCGCGCTCTACGATACACTCCACAGCGATGGCTGGAATGCCGTCGACATGCTGAACAGCGTGAAAGAAGCATTCGACAAAGCCATCGACGAAACACAGGATGCCGAAATTAAAGCCGAGCTGGAAAAATCCCGAAGCCTGGTTATTCAGAGCAAGAAGGCTTACCTGAAAGCCGCCAACCGGCTTCGCCACATTTTCTAAAACACAATCAGGGCGGTCGAAAGACCGCCCACAACCAACGGAGTGAAAAAATGAAAATCTGCGAAATTTGCAAAAAAACAAGGGTCTTCACGGGAATTTGTGGGTAAATCAGTGCGAGATACATCAGAACCCGCCGTCAGTCAAGCAACAATCCGGCATAATCGCTCCCGTTGGTCGCTTTTATTCCGTTTGCCACTTGACAGCCGCCAGAACCTGATGTAAATACGGCTTTTGCCGGTTTGGAAGAAAAAATGTTTTTTTCATCCAACCCCCCTAATAAGTATCAAGAAAATCATCCGTCATTTTGCCAGAAATGACGGAAATATCCGTCACTTTATTTTGACTGTCAGAAAAATTACGCTCAAAATGAGCATATTATCCCCATAAATTCTGGTGAAGAGGCAAAAACAATTTCCGAAGACGAAGTGTTCAGGGTCGACGAACACGAAAGCGTCTGCTTCGAATGCGCCGAGGCAGAGGCTTTGAAAGCGAAAGAGGAAAAGCGCGAAATTCAAATCACGCATGGGGAATTCGCGGAAGCCTGGAGCCTCTGCCAATGGTGCGACAGCCTTTTCCCGGAAAGCGAACTTCAGGAGGAGCACGACCTCGGATACCTCTGCGGACACTGCATTTCCGCCATCAGTTCCCGGGGCGAGGAAGTATGGCTGAAAAATTAACCGGGATCTTCCGAAAGCCGCCCGCGCACAGGGCGGCCTTTTTCGCATAGTTTGCCCCTTGTCGCGCCGATCAGGTTAAGTATGCCTCCAGAATGGACAATTGTCAATTTTCCAATAAGATGGATGCAGAAAGTGCGTTTCGATGATATAGTCCGTCATTCTTTCGAATGTTTCCGGGGTGACAGCCCCGGGATAAAGTAACATGGAAGCACGGTCAGCGGGAAGCGGATGACAGTTCGTCCAGTCATGATTGGCCCACATCAAGGCATAGCTGAGCCGGTTGGCATTCGGCGCTTTCTGAAACCCTTCCCGCAAAGCCCGCTCCAGAAACGGGCCATCGTTGTAACAATACCAGTCAAACAAAAAGGCGGAGATTCCACTGTCGGCAGCGGCATCGATTTTTCGACTCATAACGGCTGGATCCGCCTCGTCCTCATATCCCCACAGCGGCACCTTGGGCTGCTGATGTCCGGGAAAACGCGGCCGGGCAATTTTCATCAATTCCCACTCCGTCCAACCTGATCCATGAACCGCTTCATTGCGGGGATCAATATGGTAATTAGGTATGCGCCCAGCGAGCCCCATGGTGAGGAGGAAGAGGGATTTTTTTGAGTGG
>OGPJ01000547.1_pt1 | contig 30029 bp, 35 predicted proteins | sample 1552831 | NCBI WGS metagenome assembly OGPJ01 (sample SAMEA2579914, study PRJEB22360) | human gut metagenome | biome: human gut; feature: human-associated habitat; material: faeces | place: Denmark | collected 2008/2010
CGGCACTTCGATCTCAGTTTCGCCTAAATTTCCACGTATCTTCTTTGTTTTCTTTTCCTCGCTCATTGGTTCTCTTTTTCTTCTTGCCATAAAAAATCAGCCTCCTGTGTTATTTATATTTTACCATAGTTGACTGCGTTTTTACAGACTTTTTTTCGGTGGGCCACTCCTTTTCTGAAATTACCGCTGCAATTTTTTCTTTTCCGCCGAAATACAAACTTTTCAACTGCACCATTTTCAAAAAGGGAAACAAAAACAGTCTGGAGTTTCTTTTTACGGAATTACTTGTGCCGTGTGCCAGGTAAAATTTCTTTGATTATTGTTTTCCCTCAATTCCCCCTATACCGACTTTTTTCGGATTTCCACAAGTTATCCCAGTTTTCCACGAAAAGAAAAAATGACTGAATTGCTCGGAATTGAAAATTAAAATAATCCGATGCAATCCAGTCATTTGGCTGCTCTATTTCTCGTACCCTTCATAATAATACGACTGTTCGATTCCCTTGAAAATCACTTCTCTGTCATCAACCTTATCCGTCAGATTCGGTTGTATCAGAAACCGCAGTTCCAGGTCGTTTATCGTACTTCTTTCCATTGCCTGCAAATACTGTACCTTATCAATTTTTGCCCAGTCCGTTACTTTCCCCAGACGTTTTTTGAGGATCATGTCCAGCCAGATTCTCGTGCTTCTGCCATTGCCCTCCATAAAAGGGTGTGCCACATTCATTTCCACATACTTTGCGATGATTTCCTCAAATGTGTTTTCAGGCATCTTCTCTACTGCCGAAAGAACTGCATCTAAGTACAAGCTGTTTGCAAAGCGGAAATTGCCCTTTGCAATATTTAAAGTTCTGATTTTTCCGGCAAAGTCGTACAACCCGTCAAAAAGTGCCTTGTGGATTGCCTGCAAACCTTTTACTGTACCAACTTCTATTCTATCGATCTCACCGCTTGAAAACAATCTTTTGGCATTTTCTAAGCTCTTTTCATCGATTTCCTTCGTCGTCATATCTTGTATCTCACTCCTAACGTGCAAGCTTTTGTATAGATTTATTATACCACATTTCTCTCATTTGCACAACAGCATTTTCAGAAAACTGGAATACTACAACAAAAATTAGACTTCCCACAACCCACTCCACACCCGCACTGAGAACAAGCCATTTCGCCACAATCCAGCCAAAACCCAAACAGGCTCAATCACACTGCCCTAACATCAGAAACGCCTTGACACCCATTTCCCTTCTCAGAACCATATTGCGTCACCCAGGATTTATCTCCTGTGACTTGCTTGATGTAGTCTAGAAAAGCATACAACTCTGATCTGTTCCCTGAAAGCATTGTCCCGTCTATATAGCTGACCGAGTTCATAACAAAATGAGCGTGATAGACAGAGGCACAACCGCCATATCTCTTTGAGCAGAGTTTTCGATGTATTGCATAAACGATCTGGTACTTGTCCGAGAAATAAGAGGCAATGCTCCGGCTCATAGATTCCGCCCGCTCATAATTATCACCCCAAGTCGATTTCGCATCATATACGATAATAAAATGAAATGCCGGATTTCCACTGGTCTTACCGAAATATTTCTTCACGGAAAGAAATTGCTCGTAAGCATGGTATATATCGACGTTCGGGCTATAGCGTTTATCATAATCTGTATGTATGCCCATCGTATAATTCAGAACGTTATATAAGTAGTCCAGCTCGTCATTGGTGTTTCTGATTACCTTAAAGATTCCCATACATCTAATCCTCCCTCTACAAACAATCCCATTTTTTGCTCCAAGTTTTCATACTTTTCTTGCGGCGATACAGAAGTAAATAAGCCGTCCAGATCATGTGCTTTCTGCCGCAGTTCCTCTTTTCGAATATATTCCGTGCCGTCAATACTGTCTGCAATTTCAAGTACCATATTTACAAGCTCCTGCATCCGAACCGCCATTTGTGGTGTAATGCTATTATTCCCATGTACGGCACAATCTACCATATAGCTGCTAAATGTCAGATTCTTTTCCTTTGCTTTTTCTTCAATTTGTTGTACTTGTAACGGGGAAAGCTTAATGCTCTTTGTAATGGATTTCTTTTCTCTTTTACTTCTCATGATAGCTCCTCCTTCTGGTTATGAGATGATATATAATCATGTAATAGTGACATATACTGATATACTATATACTCTATTATGTTATATATCATAACAATATATATGTATACTACTATGTATATCTACTATGATTGATTACTAGACTGAATACTATTGATTGATAATGATTACTATTTTACAAATTCTGCAAGACAGAGGTAATGGTAATACCTCTGTCTCCCTGCATCTGATCTGGCTATATTTGTATCGATATGACTGCATAACAGCTGATTTATCTCGATTCAGCTTTACTTTTATGTTAGGTCGTTTGTAGAAAAAAGTAATACTTTCTTTCGTGAATTATATATTATTATGGTGAATCTGTGCCAGGTACTGATGATACGATCATGTCGACCGCATAGAAAAACCGCCTTCGGGCGGGAGCATAGGGACATAACAAACCAGCGAAAGGAGGGAAAAAGATGTTCCAGAACAAACGATTTTTGACCAGAGGTGTACAGGCAGAAATACCAATAGAGCTGCAATTGTTTCTGTGGAACTGCATCGATAATCTGCCAGAAGAACGAGATTACTTTCAAGTCTTTGCACTGAAAGAAATTGATGGAAAACAGCACATCCACCACTTTTCCGAACAGCCGGAGTACAGCAAGGAATATCAAATTTCTACAGAGAAACCCATTACCGCAAAGGTCTATGTTATTGATGACACCGACCACTCGACTATGCTCTTAGCAGAAGAATATTAAACCCAAACACAAAGCCCTACCGAAGAAAATCGGTAGGGCTATTTTCATTTTACGGAGGAATTTCAAATGAGCGAAGAAGTAAAAAAAGAACAGAACGAACAGGAAGAAACCTTGTATTGTGAGTGCTGCGGCTGTGTCATTGATGACGATGACTACACCGAGTGGAACGGGCAAATTATCTGCTCCGACTGCCTGGAGAATCACACCACCACCTGCAAATGCTGTGGGGAACGCATCTGGGACGAGGATGTCTATGGCGATAATGATATTACGCTGTGCAGCCATTGCTACCATCACAGCTACACCAGATGCAGCTGTTGTGATGCTCTTTTGCACGAGGACGATGCCTATTATTTGGACGGTGAAACGTACTGCCGTGACTGCTATGAGGATGAACGTGAAGAAAGTAATCTGATTCATGAATACGGCTACAAACCGAATCCCATTTTCTACGGCGAAGGCAACCGTTACTTTGGCATTGAACTGGAAATTGACGGAGCAGGAAGAGATGACGACTTTGCGGAAGAACTGCTGGACATTGCCAACGCCCATGCAGACCTGCTCTACATCAAGACAGATGGATCGCTGGATGATGGCATGGAACTGGTTTCCCACCCCTGCACTATGAACTACCACATCAATGAATTCCCGTGGGAAGACATCATGCACCGTGCTGTTCGTCAAGGCTACCGCTCGCATCAAACTTCAACCTGCGGTCTGCATCTCCATGTAAACCGCAACGCTTTTTCCGATAGCCAAGAGGGGCAAGACGAGGTGATCTCCAGAATCCTGTATTTTGTGGAGCATCACTGGAATGAACTCTTGAAATTCAGTCGTCGTTCGGAATACGCCATGAACCGCTGGGCGGCAAGATACGGCTATGAACATACCCCAAAAGCAATCATGGACAAGGCAAAAAAGGGCGGCAACGGTCGGTATGCTGCCGTGAACCTTTGCAACTATCACACTGTGGAGTTTCGCCTGTTTCGTGGCACTTTGAAATACAACACGTTCATTGCGACCATTCAGCTGGTCAACCGTATCTGTGATTCCGCCATGTACAACACGGACGATTCTATTGCAAAGTTGTCATGGTCGGATTTTGTGGCTGACATCACAGAGCCAGAGCTGATTCAGTACCTGAAAGAGCGGCAGTTGTACGTAAATGAAGAAGTTTGTGCAGAGGAGGAGATGTAAGATGTGTGCATTATTTGGTTGGCTGGACTATAAGGGCATTGTGTCGGACAGGTTGTTGAAAAAACTAACACAGGCTCTGGCAAATGCCGCAGAAGAACGAGGAACAGATGCGTCTGGGATTGCCTATGTGAAAGGCGGCAAGGTCACCATCTACAAGAGACCGAAACCTGCCCACAAGATTCGATTCAACGCACCAAACGGCACAAGAGCCGTTATGGGACATACTCGTATGACCACACAGGGCAACGAGAAGTTCAACTACAACAACCACCCCTTTTATGGTCATGCCAACGTAGAATTTGCCTTTGCTCACAATGGCGTGCTGTACAATGATAAGGAACTGCGTGTGGAAAAGCACCTGCCGCAAACGCAGATCGAAACTGACAGTTATGTTGCAGTGCAGCTGTTGGAGCAGCAGGGCAAGTTGGACTTCGATTCACTCAAAAGCATGGCAGAATCTGTGCAGGGTAGTTTTTGCTTTACCGCCTTGGACGAGGACAACACGCTCTATCTGGTGAAAGGTTCAAACCCAATGTGCCTGCTCCACTTCACAGAGCTAGGTCTTTACGTTTATGCCTCGACCGAAAGCATTCTGAAAAAGGCATTGCAGAAAGTTGGTTTCCACAAGTATCCGTTTGAAGTGTTGCATGTGGAAGAGGGCAGGATCTTGAAGATTGACCGCTATGGCTTTCTGACCTACTCCACCTTTGAAGTGCAAGAAAGTTTCCGGTTCGGCAAGTGGGTTGATTGGTACGACGAGTTGGAAGAAGAGTATTACACACAGCAGGAGGAACTGCTGTTGGAGATGTGCAATTGCTACGGCGTGACAGAAGATGACATTTTCCTGTTGCTGGACTATGGTTACTCTGCCGATGAGATCGAGGAAATGCTGTGCGATGCGACTTTTCTTCATGATACGATTTGTGCAATTCAGTGTCAAGAAAGCAATACGGCAATCTTTTAAATGTTTTGGCTGTCTCAGAAAGTACACTTTTTGAGGCAGTCATTTTTTTCTCAAAAACCTGTGCCAAAAGGTCCGTTTTTGACTTTTGGGACGTTCCAAAAGTGCCAGGACTTTTTGAAACAATTGGAGGTGTTTTTATGGACAACAGAACATTCGGCTATGCCCGTGTTTCCAGCAGGGAACAGCACGAGGACAGGCAAATTGAGGCACTTGTAGGCTACGGTGTCAGCAGAGATAATATCATTGTGGACAAATGTTCCGGCAAAGATACCGAGCGTGAGGGCTATCAGTATCTGAAAAAGCAGATGCTCAGGAGCGGCGACACGCTGGTCATCAAAGAACTGGACAGACTTAGCAGAAGTAAGTCTGACATCAAGCAGGAGTTGGAGTTTTTCAAAAATCATGGTGTGCATATACGCATCTTGGACATTCCCACTACATTAACTGATTTTCCACCAGAACAAATGTGGGTCATGGATATGATCAATGCGATTCTGATTGAAGTGCTTGGGAGCATTGCGGAAAATGAACGCCTGAAAATCAGACGCAGACAGCGTGAGGGGATTGATGCGGCCTTGAAGAAAAATGTCAGATTTGATCGTCCGGCAATTGCAAAACCGGAGAACTGGGACACTGTAGTCAAACAAATTGATGCAAAAGAAACCACGGTTTCACAGGCGTTGCAGACACTCAATATCTCCCGTTCCTCCTACTATCGGCTCAGACAGAATAATCCATTTTAATCGGATATGCAACAAATCCATAAAATAATCTATGGAGGTATCCGATATGGAACGAAAAAAGAGAAACCACAACGAAGGCAGCATTCGGGAACGGGCAGACGGCAGATTTGAGATTCGTGTCACAGCAGGCTACGATTTTGAGATTGGAAAGCCAAAACGCATCTCCTACTACGCCAAAACCAAGGCAGAGGCAATTCAAAAGCTGCACGAAGAGGAGTACAAGATTCACTTTCAGAAACACGTTGACCCGACTTCCACCACCTTTCTCGACTGGCTGCGGCTCTGGCTGGAAACCTACATGAAAAACAAGGTCAAGCAGTCCACCTATGTCAGCTATCGTGGCTACATCGAAAATCATCTTGCACCAGCCTTTCCAACCCTCAAGCTGAAAGATCTCACGACAAAGCTTTTGCAGGACTTCTACAACTACAAGCAGAATACACAGGGACTTTCGCCCAAAACCATTCTGAATCTTCACCGCTGCCTGCACAAGGCCATGAATCAGGCAGTGCTGGAACATTACATCGATTTCAACCCCTGTGATGCAGTCAGTTTGCCACGCAATGAAAAACCACAGGTCGAGATTCTCACCCGTGAGGAACAGCAAAAGCTTACCTATACCAGTTACAAATACCGATACGGCATTTTCATTCGTCTGACGCTTGCGACAGGGATTCGTCTGGGCGAACTGCTGGGACTCCGCTGGGAAGATATCGACTTCGGCAAGAGAATGCTCTCTATCCGCCGCACAATAAACCGTCTGCCCAAAGTGGATTACAACGGTGTGGGCAATTCCACGGAGATTGTTATCCAAGAGCCAAAAACGAAAAATTCCATTCGCTCTATCCCCTTGATTCCCAATATCGCAAGCGAGTTACAACAGTGGAAAAATGTACAGCAGAACGATGCCATGACAGCTGGTGCAGCCTATCAGGACTCCGGCTTTCTGGTGACAAACCCATTTGGCGGATACCTGGAACCCAGAACGTTCAAGGACGCCTACGATGAGATTCTGAAAGCCTCCGGTCTTGGACACTACACCTTTCACGCCCTCAGACATACCTTTGCCACCCGAGCCATGGAACAAGGCATGGACGCAAAAACCACTTCAATTCTGTTAGGGCATTCCTCAGTTTCGTTTACGCTGGATACTTATACGCACGTTCTGGACAGTCAGAAACAAGAGGAAATGAAAGTCATGGAGGAGTTCTTCACTCTGCCCGATATGCCGCAAGTGCAGTCCTATGCAATCGCAGTAACGCCAATGGCAAATGGCTTTCTGCTAAATCCTGTGGACTTTGAGGATATGAGCATTGAGGCAAACGATCTGCAATACGGCATTCAATGTCTGCAAACCGCCATTGCCCAGAAATTAGCCACAATGTACCCGCCTACGCCAACACCTGTGAACGAGATCATTTTGCAACAGGGTGAATTTGTGGTGATTATCAATCTATAAAGGAAATGGAGCAGGATGTGTTGTCCTGCTCCACCTTTCTTTTTTGATGTTTTGGGGTCAAATTGGGGTCAAAATCAATTTTTCTGTAAAAAAGCAAAAAAATATAGTGCCGAAAACAACGTGTTTTCGGCACTTTTCTTGGTTGCGGGAGCCGTCAAGCTATCTTATGTACAACCATACGCTTCATAAAAAAGACAGCATAAAAAGCAGCGGTACAAAACAGGAAATCTCCTGCTATACTGCCGCTTTTCATTGTTTGAGCTACCTATTAAAATACCTATGTACAACTCCATATTTCAAATATACAAAAATACATCTCTGTTTTTTGAACTTAACAATAATAAAAAAGAAGATAATAGACGCATAAAATACATTAACTAATATAATGCTTTGTAAAATTTCTTCGATAATCCTCCATGTGGTTTTGACTGGACACATCAAAAAATTTTTTCAGTGCTGAAAGCACCAATTTTAATATATTTTTCATTTTTCACCCCTCCTAAAAACCATATTGGAAAATGCATTTTATAATTACATCACATACAATCGAACAAAACACATTAAATATTACAGCCGCCAAAAAATTAAAGATAACCTTTACGGCTGTTCTTTTATCATTTTTTGCGGTTGTTCTTTTTCTTTTTTTATCTCCTGAAGTTATTTCAAAAATATATCCTTGACCATATTGTGATAATTTGTCATAAATAAATCCGGCACATTTGTGTGAAAGCTTCTGCAATATATATAAAACCGAGAAAGCAACTCCACACATCAAAAATAATTGTGCTAAAAGCACATTAACATTATCACGTACTAAATTAAATTCAATATTATATAAGTATAATGCTAACACTGAAAAAGTAATGAGTATAGATACCACTCGTGATAAATATTCAATGAACAAAGAAAAATGTTTTCTATATTTTCTAGCAAACAACAATAATTTATTGGAGTCATAATTACTCAATTCGCAATTACTTACCCAATTAGAAACAACATTCAGAAGTTCATCTCCAAGTAATGTATTTATAAATTCAACTCTTGCTACAACAACATTGTCCATTATTGAAATATCATTAACGTCCTCTATTTTTCCTGAAACCATTAAGCTCATAAATTCAGGAAATGTGAGACCAGATGAGATTTTAACAACAAGGGAGTGATGCTGCGGAAGCTCATACATAGGCATTGAAACTTGAAAATCCCATTTAATTGTGATGCTCTCTACATAATCCGCTCTCTCAAAATTTTCTTGCTTAAATTTAGCCCATGTGTCATAATCAAATGAGGTGTGATTACTGAAATTTATAGTAATTCTTGTAATACAAGCAGCTTCATCGGAACAGTGCATCCTTAATTTTTCAATAATTCTAGTGCGCAAAATTTCTATATCTTCCAAAGTAACACGAATTGCTTTGGAAAAAATTTTCGTTTCGCTATCTGGTTTTGCATTCATTTTGAATATGAAATCTCTAAACTTGTCTAACGTCTTTTCGTCTTCTGACACTTTCAATTCGTTTTTGCATTCTAATTGTGATGCCAAAAAAATCCCCCCCTTTTTTGATATATCCTAAGTTGATAAGAAAAGCATCTATATATTTATTTTACCATATTATTTGTAAAAGTCAAGCGAAAATGTTTATGGTAAAATAGAAATGTAGAAAAAGAGCTCCAAAAGTGCATAGGCGGGGCTTCGCAGGGGCTTCAAAAATACACAACAGGGGTACTCCTTCTATGCACAAACCGAGCCCCCACACGTTAATCTTGTGCTGACCGGGCTATGCACTTTTTCGAGCCCTTTTTATGCACTTTCTACTTGACAAGCACAAGCGAAAAACGAAAATAAAAATCAGAAATATTATTTTTACTTGTTTATTCTAAATTTCTATTAAAATACGCACTAATCGTAATTATTTACGTTGTTATTATGGTTTTATCCGTTACACTTCCCGAAAATTATCCACGCTCACATACCCCGTGACATACTTCCCCGCCGGTGTCTTACCGCAGGAAGCCGCCGTAGTAGTAACACGATACCGTCCCAGTTTACAAGGCACGCCGTCATAGATGTAGTACGTTCCGGCAGTCAGTCGGGCAGCCGGCGTGGAGGTAGTTTCATTTGCGAACAGCGGCACGTTGCTGCCGATGTGCACCGCCTGACCTTTCGCAAACTTCCCGGAGCTGCTGTTGGTATACACCGCCTTCCCACTGGAATCGAAAACGGAATACCCTGCCTTGCATGCCTTCTTGGCGTTCTCCAGAGAAGCATATGCGCCGAGCTGACTCTTCATATCGTTCGCACTCTTTCGAACTCTGTACAGCTGCGCGTTGGATGGCTTTGCGGCAGAAGTGCCATTCAGATAGGCTTGTACCTTTGCTTTGAACGCCACCCAGTGCGGCAGGATATACGCCGGGCACATTTTATAACTGTTGTGCATGGTGTTCAGCTGATCCACGGTCCCGTTCCGCCCGTCACGGACGTTGAGCCAGTGCGTGTGCGTGTACAGGTGGTTGATGCCCAATCCATACTGTTTCAGAAGTGCAGCTGCCAGACGTACAGCATTTTCCTCTGCCCGCTTGTCTGCTGCGTCACCGCTGCCATTCATGATGCACTCAATGGCGATGGTTCTGCGGTTGCCATTTCCGCTGCCGTCGGCAGCATGCCAGCCGGACAGCGACAGCGGCAGATTCTGCCACGCACAGGTGCTGTCCACATAGTAGTGTACCCGCACGGTCTTCATGTTGCCGTTGACAGTCGCACGAGTGTACTGCTCTGCTGGCGTAGTGCCGGCGGCAGTCTTGATGCGGTCAGTGTTGTGGATCGTCACGCCCAGCACCTTGCCTGTCAGCTGTGCTGTGGGCATGTCAATATGGTTAGGGTTGTGCTTTGTCAGCAGATACTCCTTGACGGTCACACCGCCGAGCGTGGTTGTTTTGTCTGGGGTTAAAATTGCCATAATTAATCTTCCTTTCCCTTGCTTTGCAGCAAGTCAATTGCTTTTTTTAACGCCGCCGGCATGGGGATTCCCATCAACCCGGCATTTTCCAGAATTGAGATCAATTCATTGCACGAGAATGCAATGCAAACAGCATCTCGGATGTATGTTGTGTCAAGGATCAGATCCAGTTGTGCGGAAATCAGCACCAACAGCAATGTTACGCCCTTGCGAGCAATCCCTTTCCATCCGATTTTTGATTGCAGGCCGCCAGATTTTGTCTTAGGCGATTTGCGGAATACGCCTGCCAGGATCAAGCCTGTTGCGTAATCGACTGCCATAAACAGCAGTAGTGCCCGAATGGACGCATCCCATCCGCCGAACAGCCATGCGACAAAGCTGCCGACAACTCCGACGACTGTGCAGATTGTTTCTTTCATAGTTTCCTCCTAGTCAGTCAATAAATCCAGTGATCGTAAAATACAGCGTAGAACCAGCGGCGATTTTACTGCCAAGAGCATACACGCATACAAGGTTATCTCCGTTGTAGTTTTCTACGGCAACATATGCCCCCACGCCAGACGATGACCGCCCTACACCGGAACAGCCGACAATTTTGGAAAAGTCAAAGGTCGTTGAAGCGATGTACTGCGGTGCTGGATATGAGGTAGCAATATCGTTCTTTAGGACAACACTTCCGGTTATCGTGATCTGTTTGCCGTAGGTGCGATACTTGACAGTGCCGGATTTGGCATAGCCCTCTACGGTCATGGCTACCCAGCCGGAGTCGGTGAGGGTTTTGGCGGCGGCTACAGTGCTATCCAAGAATGCACAATCGTAATATGCCGTCTCCGAGACAGTTCCGTCTGGCTCGTCCGGCTGTACCAGACGAGCCGTGGTCCAAGACGCATACTTGCCATAGACGGCATAATCGCCGTTCCAGTAACCCCAAGGTAGATATACCCAGACGGTATATGTGTTATGTGCCGTTGGTATCACTTTTACCTTGACATTAGCACAGTTTATGCGATACACAGTAACACCACACGCTTTTGCTGAAGCGGTTTCGGTACTTTGCCAAGCATCTTTTATATGTATCTCAAAAGACGAATTCTGCCGAGCATATCCGTTTGCTCCGTCTCCGGATAGGATACGTATAATTGCCGTATTAAAATTTCCGGACGAAACCAAGGTTCCTAATCTATACCATTGTGCCGTTCCGCCAGCACCGTGTATAACGATAGCACTATTGTTTAGATTCATAAACTTTGATGCCTCTAAACCATTTAGTTTCTTCTTATCTTCGGCAGTCATCAGTCCATGTGTGGTTTCTGTTACATCGCTATAGGTAGTATCTGTGAATTTCGCATTCGCTGGGACATCAGAATTGATAGAATGCGTGATTGGGGTAGCTTTACCATCTCCTGCGATATAAACTGGTTTTGCCGTAGAGCCGACAGCGGTACTTGTTGTATGCGTTACTGCGGTAGATTTGTCCTGCTTTCCGGAAATATCTTGATGTGCTGTGATAACAGTGCCTAAGTCAACTACACCGCTAGTACCTTTACTTGCACCATTCATTTTGATGCCTGTGATAGTACCAGTATTTTTAGTATAGCCTAGTGATTCAACTTTTGACTTTATATAGCTCCATAAAGTAGAAAATTTAACTCGACCAAATTCATTTTTACTTGACGTATCTTGTCTAATGAAATATGTATTATCTGTAGGAGTTGCAGTCCAGCTATTTGTTATTTTTGATAGCAGTGAATCTGCCCCTGCCGCAGTATTATCAACCTTTCCGGAAATATCTTGATGCTTTTGCAGTGCCGTGTCCGCCTTACCCAGACTTGCCTGCACACCGCTTGCAAGGTCGCTCTTTGGGATACCTGTAGTGGGCTTGGTGTATGTTCCGTAGCCTGCATCGTTTTCCAGTTCGGATACCTTTTCCACGGCTCCGGACGGGATGTTTACAGTGATTTCCACGCCGTCCAGACCTGTCCAGTACAGTGTGTTCTTGTCGGTGTTGTCCTGCCGCAGTGCGACATTCTGTGACCGGTTGACGAGTTCCACCAGCCGTTTCAATATTTTACTGCTGCCGTTGTACTGTATCTTCATGGTCACCCCTCCGATATGGTATAGATCACTTTCATGGTCTGGGCGGCGGTCTTGGTGACTGGAGAGGATAGGTTGTTGATGGTGGCGAGGTAGTTGCAAGGCACCTTGAAGCTGTTGCTGTCGTTTACTTGTGCAAATGCTATGTTGCTTCCGATTACCGGCACACGCTTGCCAGAAGATGTCTGCATATTTGTTTGAGTAGGCTTCGCTGTGTTCTCTGAAAAGTCATATGTGTATATTCTGTAGTAATTGCTGCTAATTGTTGCAACAAAAAGTCTGTCACGAAGCAAAAAGGAGTTTGAAAAATTTAAACGCTCCGTGCTCGTGATTTGTTGAGTGTCATTGTCATTATCGATATTGATTCTATAGTTGAGAGTTGACTGGTTGTCGCTAACATATACGAACAAGTAGCCTTTATAAACTGCACAACCACCGCCCAACTCACAATACCCTCCGGCACGGTTTACGACAGACATGTTACTGACTGTAAACGTATCCAGTGGAATTGCGGAAATATACACAGAACTCCCGTTGTGGACAGTTGAACTGTTGTCGCCTCTGGATATAAAATACAAGGTATTTTTCGACGAATCATAATTCCAAACGTATGAAGAACCAATATTGCCAAGTACAACGTTTTTTGCTTCCAGCACTCTCCCCGCACTGCCTGCAGAATACACCACCGGCAGCGTTTTCATATGGGCACGCCGCTTTCGTATGGTCACAGATACCAGCTTATAGTTTTGCACGTTTGGTGTAAACGTATAGACAACATCGTTTTTGCAGTCGATCACAATCGCCTGTTCTCCGTTATAGGAAGTATAGTTTCTTCCGGAACCAGTATAGAGAAAAAAACCTGCTATTTGCCCTGTACCGCCGTTGACCGAAGCACCATAGCTGCTGTACCCGCCGTTGGCACTGGTCAGACACACGCTGGCAATGGTGCCGTTCCCTTTGGAAGTGGAAAAGTCATACACATACTTCATGGTTTTCGCTTGAGTATCCAGATAGGATTCGTCGCTGTTGTAATCTCCACGCAGGGTGTCACCTGTGGTATTCTTCACGCCGTACACACCACACGCTGTCAGATTGGTACCGGCAGGGGCAAAATAATTCGCAGCGTTTTCTTCCAAAGTTTTGTCGAACAGCAGGATACCACCCAGCAGCTTCTGATAGATCGGCTGAAAATTGCTGCCGTACATTTCAGAGGCATCTTTCATGTAGCCTTCCTGCAAAAAGATGTCATTCAGGGCGTTGGTCGTCATATTCTTCTCCAGCACTTTTTTCTGTTCACCGGTGTGCACGTCAGTCAGAATGATTTCTGTTTTTCCTTTCAAGTTACGTTTCCTCCTCCGCTTTTGTGATTTCAGTCTGTATCGTATCCGCAATGCCGGAAACCTGTACCGCGGTACTGACTACCGCAATGTCTACCGTATCCGCAACGCGGCAGTGCTGTACTTCCGCGGCAAGTACCTCTGCCTGTGTTGTCAACGGACTTGTCCGCATGGCAGTACTGCCTATCGTAATCCCTACCTTGTCTGCTACTTGCAGCAAGCCGTCCCAAGCTTCTTGTCCGGCAAGATAACTGCCCTCCAGCAGTGCCTGTACAAACTGTGGTTGTATGGTAACCGTGCAGCCGCTTGCCAGCAGCTTTACGCGAAAGTCTATGGCATCATAGCCCGTCATGCGGAAGCTGTGAAACAGGTGTATCGTGTGTACGCCGTCCTGTAGCGTCCATTGCGGACGTATGGAACCGATCTCTGTTTTGCCGATACAGTACGCCGCTGCAATGCTGCCGTCTGTGCAGGTGTATTCCCCGTTGGCAGTGCTCTCTGTTGTTGCAACTTGCAGTCGCACCTCTGCCAGAAATACTACCGTTGTGGCACGGGACGACAGAGCACGTATTGCTGCAACGTCCGCTTCGCCGCCGTCAGAAATGACAATGCGGTCGGTGTTGGTGTACGGGTAATACTGCATGCCGGCGGCACTGCTGTCCTCTGTGCCAGTAGACTTGGTTTCATTTTTTAGTCCGGACTTGGATTGGCTGATGTCGGTGGTTTTGTTGCCACCGACTGCTGTCACTTGCTCCGCGTTGCGGTAGTTCCACACCGTTGCCCCTGCCAGCATCGGGTGCTGTGTGCCGTTGTAAATGCAGGTCACCATGTCCCCCACGTCCAGTGCAGGATCCCCGAAAAAAGAAAAGCTGATCGGCAGATATTCTGTCTGATTGATGCGGGACAGCTCCGCAGCCAGATTGTCCACGATTTTTTTGGCGTTGGTTTCTCCAAGCTGCTGTAGAATCTTGTTTTCCAGCAGCATGCGATACCCGCCGGTCAATGCGAATGTACCGCTGCCCTTTGCCGTATAGGTAAAGCCAGACCGTTTGCTGCCGTCATCACGGTATGCGATCTGGGCGGACACATCACGCGGTCTGTCCCAGTCAATGTTGACATCATACTGAAACCGGACAGACGGTGCAATAGTCTGTGAAACGGTTTCCGGACGAAACCGCCGCAGCCGTATCTGATTCGGTGTCACACGGTCGGCTTCCACATAGCACCCCAGCAGTTCCGCCACAGCAGAGATGCACTCCCGCGGAGTCTGTATCTGGTCAGTAGTTGGCAGCGGTATCGTGCCGTTCGGCAACGCTTCGATTTCCGCCTTGCTGTTTCCCAGCGTCACCTGCGGTATGGTCAGCCCGTAAAGAATTTCCACATTGGTCACGATGTCCAGTGACATGGACAGCATCTGATACGGAGAATTGCCGGACGTGACCAGATAGGGCACTTCCCAGTCCAGCAGGACAAGGCAGTCATAGGCAGTGATCTTGCACAGGTCTTTCGCGTAAGAGCATTCCGTGATACGGTATACGCCCACTGGCACAGATTCCCACGTGTCGTCTGCCAGCCGCAGCTGATAGGTCACACGGGCGTACCAGCCCACAAGGGACAGGTAAGAGATCTTCTCCGACCTGCTCTGAAACTGCAGCTCACCGGCATAGGCAGCACCAAATTCAAAATAGTCATGGTTGACACACCGCTTTGAAACTACCAGTGTACCGGATTCCACTTCTGCATCAGTCAGCACGCAGTGTGCGGACAGGTCCTTCCGGAGCATTTCTATCTGTATCCGGTCGGTACGGGTGTTCTGGTTAACAGCTTTGCGGTATGCTTCGGATACCGGATACACGGCATCACCCCCCTGTTCTAAAACTCTATCAGATTGCAGCTGACATCGAATCTTGCTCCATCTTTGCCCAGACAGACCAGCTGCAAGGTGCGGTCGCCGGCGTACATGGTTGCCGTACCGCCGCCGTAATATTCTACTGAAAAACTTTCGCCGCGGATCGCGTCCAGCACAAGGTCCGTTTCCGTCTGGTTCAGCTTGCTCCAGCTGACAGAGATCTTTGCTACGCCTGCACGAATACGGTTCCGCAGCATCACGCCGTTTTCCGCACGCCCCGTGTCGGAACTGTCGATGTCACTGTACTGTACGCTGTATGCAGTAGGTGCCGGCAGTTCTGTGCCGTTGATCTTTAACAGTGCCATTATGCCAGCCCTCCGCTTCTGTAGTCGTTCTTCTTTTGCAGCTTAGTCAGCTGCTGTGCCAGCAGTTCGTTGCCCAGCCAGACGTTCACCTGCATTGGTGTTTCGTCCTTTGCCGCCCCGATGCTACTGCTGCCCTGTGTCGCCGCCAGTACCATCTGCATTGCCCTTGCTACCGCCTCGGCAATCTTGCTCTCCGGTGCGACGATCTCGCCCTCCCGCCGGTTGTCGCCGATCACGGCAAGGCGTGGCGTATTGGCTTTCACATAACCGCCGTTCGCCAGATACGGGATCTCCGGTATCTGGAATCCAAAAGTTCTGCCGCCCAGTTCCGGCACCCAGTCTGGTATGTCAAAACTCAACGTGTTCAGCTTTCCGATCAGATAGTTCAGAATATCGATCATGGAATTTACCGGTGCTTTCAGGGATTCTGTCACATCGCCCCACAGGTCACTGAACCACTGCCGGATACCGGAAAAAGCGTACTTGACCGCATCTGCCGCCGCGGAAAACTTCTCTTGAAAGTAGGCTTCGGGATCAGAGAAGATCGCTTTAATGTTCTCCCACACTGCGGACATGGTTTGCTGTATGGATTCGAACTTTTCCTTGACTTTGAGATACAGCCCCTGTGCGGCTTCCCGAATCCGCCCGAAGATCTGGTCAATGGAGGTTGCCATGTTATCGAATGTTTCCTTCAGGAAATCCGCCAGATTTTTGGAACTGTCCTTGTGTGTTTCCACAAAACCGTCAAATATTTCCTGTATGCCGCCCCACGCCCTGCTCCAGTCACCGGTAAACACACCGATCAGGAAATCCAGCAGTCCGCCCAGTATTTTCAGCACGTTCTCGATCTTGTCGATCACGTCTTTTACTACCAGCTTCACCAGTGCCCAGACCTCCCGCAGCACCGGCATAATAATGGGCGCCACATTGGCGATCCACCATTCAATAAACGGTTCAACATACTGTTTCCACAGAATTGAAATCAGTTCTGCTGCTTTCCCGAACACTTCCAGCAGCGTGTCTGCCATGGGCTTCAAATGGTCGTGTATCAGTTCTGCAACACCTTGTGCAATGGTATCCAGAAACGGCGAAATATACTGCTGCCAGATGCCTGTGAGAAATGTCACAAGGCTGTTGATGCCGTCCCAGATACGCTGTATCGCCGGTGCAATGTACTGGTCGTACACTTCTTCTGCTTTCTGGCTCACGTGGTCTACGAAGTCGGAAACGGCTCCGGTGATCGTGGAGAGAAACCGCATCAGATCTTCTCCGATCTGCATGAAGTTCTCCTTATTGGTGTTTATCACCTCTGCTATACCGCTGAAGTTATCTCTTACGAATTTCAGCAGCAGGTCCAGCCCTGTAACCCACGGCGTGACGATAATGTCAATGACATCTGCAACCACCTGTGCCGTTTCCGGCAGCTGTAGGATATAGTTGATGATGTCCGTCACGTCATTCATGATACTGGTCAGACTGCCGAAGATGTCGCCGGTAGACTGGAAAATCGATGCCAGTTTCTTTTTCAGGAACTCCTCTTTCCGTCCCAGAAACGTGGCAATGCCCGTGACAAGAGCATTGCCCAGATTTGCCCCGATGCTGAGGAAATTGCCGACCATGGAGCCGTAGTAGGCGGCGATCTGCTGTAGCATTCTCTTGGCACTGCTGACCACTGCACTGTCTGTGAAGATTCCTTTCAGTGTATCCTTGATACGCCCGAGTTTCTGCTTGATGTTGTCCAGTGCCTGAAACGTGTTGCCAGCATTCAGCCGTGTGGTAAGCCCTCTCTTGAAACTGCCGTACAGGTCGTCCCACAGCTTTTTGATATGCTGCAGCGAATCTGCCAGAGTGTTTGTCTTGTCCTTGTCATTGGAATTGTCGGCTGTGCTTGCCGGTGTCTGACCGGCAGAAGGTGTGCTGCTTGTGCTGTCCGACTTGTCGCTGAGCCGGTTGATCTCGTCAAACCCCATAAGGTCCCGCATCGCCTTTGCAGCACTTTTGGCGTTGCTTTCAGTGGTGCTAAGACTGTCGTTCAGAGCCTCCGTGCTGGCTGCCGTGCTGCCCACGCCGGAGGACGTGTCTGAGGATACACCCATGATCGCTGCGGTGAATTCCTTGAACTTGGTCGCTGCGGCGGTAAGCCGTTCCACGATGATGTTCAGCCACTGTACGATTGGTGAGAATATGTTGATAAGCCCCTGTCCCAGCTCTGCTTTCAGTGTATCGAATTGCAGTGCCAGTGTTCGGGTACTGTTTGCCCAGCCGTCAGAGGTACGGGCGTAGTCCCCTTGGGCGTTGGCAAGCTTCTCCTGTACAAATGCGTACCGGAGCGACACCTTTTCCGCCTCGGACATCTCCGAAGTTGTCTTGCCGAAGCCTTTGGACAGGGCGTATGCGTCCAACGCACTCTGCGTCATGACCACGCCCAGATCTTTCAGGGTTTCGGTTTCTCCGGAAAAGACAGACTTGATCTTGGTGTATGCCTCGTCCTGTGAGATGTTGTAGAACGACGCCACATCCCCTGTCAGCCCTGTCAGTGCCTCAGACATATCCAGTGCCTGCTTTTGTGTAAAGCCGAATGCCTCCGCCATAGAGCCGTAAGTTCCGGCATACTTCTTCGCCATGGTTTCCGACAAGCCGAACTGTTTGGCGGCATTCTTGGAAAACTTGTCCACGCTGTCGGATAAGCCGCCGAAGGTCACATCTACGACGTTCTGCACCTCCGCCAGATCAGAGCCGAGGGACAGGCACTCTTTGCCGAATGCCGTGATTTTGGACACGGCGAAAGCACCAGCGATGACCTTTCCCAGTTTGCCGAATGCTCCGGAAAGTGCTGAACCGGCACTGCCGACACGCCCCAGCTGCTGGTTGGTATTTCTGACTGCACGGTTTACAGTCTGCTGCAACTGCTTTCGGAACGAATCTGACTGCAACGCCAGATCCAGATCGATCGTACCAACGCTCGTCCCCATTCTGCTGCACCTCCTTTCACTCTATCTTCGCCATTGTCCGGAACATTGCCGACAGCTGCTGCATGGACTTCTCGTAAGATTCCCGATCGAAGTGCCGCAGTGTTTCTGCTGCCTGCCGCCGCTGCCAGTCGGAACGGATACGGTTCTGCTCCGGCGTAAACGCTTTCAGCACTTCCATATCCGTTTCTGACCGGATACGCACCACGTTCCCCAGCGGCGTTTCTCCGTTCAGTCCGGACAGCAGTGTCAGAAACTCCGACCAGCACATTTCCGTTTCCAGCCGCAGCCGAATGCCGTACTGCTGGGCAAAAGATGCCTCGATCAGTTCGTAGTCATAGATCAGATCATAGTACGGATCATCATGCACCCGCGTTCTGAAATCGCTGCTCCGCTTCCTCGTAGGACGTGCCGGAAGCAAGGGACATCACTGCAATAAACACATTCTGATAACCCTTAAAGTTCAAGTCCATGCTGTCCAGCTTTCTCACGCCCTCTTTGCCGATGAGGATTTCCAGTACCTTGTCGATCGCCGAGAATCCGGCTGTACCGCTTTCCTCCGTGGATTCTATTGCCGCCATGGCTTTCATGACAGTGTTCTTGGTGTCGTCGATATGGAACTCCTGCTCCCCGATCTTCAACACCTTTTCTTCCTTCTGCAATTTGCTTGTAATATCCAGTACGGTTGCCATTGTTATTTCCTCCTTATTCTCCTGTGGTAGTGATGTTGGGCTTGCCGTTACTCATGACGGAAAATTCCAGTGGTTCTACGTTGGTGGAATCTCCGCCGCCGGCAGTCACGTTGACGACAGCGTTTTCCATGGCGATCGTCGTGCCGTCCGGCATCACCCACTCGAAATACGCCTCGGATTCCTGTCCGGTCTTGTATGCCAGACCTGCTGCAAAGTCGTTGCCGGCATCGCCTACGTTCCGCTTGCCTTTCAGGGAAATGGTGATGCCGCAGCCGGTTTTCAGACGGCGTTTCCAGCCTTCCTGCTCCATAGGCGTCCACTCCTCCACGTTGCCGTCAATGGCGATGCCGAACGATTCCATGTCGGCAACGGTTTTGGCAGAAGTCTTGTCTGCACCCAGCTTGAATACGTTGTTGAAAACGGGATATACCCCTGTTACAGTGCTCATGCTGTTTCCTCCTCATAGTAGATAACAAATTCAATCACATATTCGCAGATGCCGTTGTCGTCCGTTCCCACGTCAATGGGTTCGTTCTGCTGCATCTGAAAATACACGGCACGGCAGCTGCCCACCTGTGCCGTTCCTGCTGCTGCGATCGCCTCATACAGGGCAATGGCAGCGTTCTGTGTCTGGCGTGTGCTGTGGTTCCAATGCACCAGCAGGGACACGCCGTGGGTGCGGGTTCTGGTGGGATCCCGTCCGCCGACAGCGGTTTCATTCTTCCGGCGTGACAGCTGATACACACCGAAAGACTTTTCCTTTTTGCGGTCTAAGATGCCGCAGTAATAGTTGTCCGCTCTGACCGGCAGCGTTTGCAGCCATGCCAAAACGGATTCACTGGTCATCATGTCGCTTCACCTCCTATTTGAGATTCTGCCGGAGTTTTTCAGCAAATGCTTTTGCGGCAAACTCTTTCTTGTCGCCGTCGATCCACGGCTGAAACCACTTGCCACCGGCGTTTTTGTTCTCCGATGTCCGGAAGTTGTATTCGGGGTGATAGTACAGGCGGCGTGCGTAGGGCGTGTCAGAAATGATTCCGACTACCCCAGTGCTGCTCTCCGAAGTTTCTACAAAAGTAGAGCTGTTTTGCAGCGTACCGGTGTCCATCGGCATGACCTGTTCGTCTACCACATCGGTAATCACCGCCTGTGCGGTCTGTTCCAGAGCCGTTGCCACTGCCTGTTCCACCTGCCGTACTGCCCCGAAATTCCAGTTAACTTTGATCTTGCTCATAGCACATCAACCCTCGTGTAGTTCACCGTACCGTCCGGATTCCGGCACTTGCTGACGGCGTAGATGCTCCGCTGTTCGCCGAATATCGTCACCGTACCGCCTGTGAGATTCCCCGCTGCCGGCTGAATATCCCCGTCAATGTAGGCACTGCCGGATACCGTGACAGCGGTGTCCTTGCTGGTGTACTTCACCTGTGATTTATCCTGCCAGTTGCACAGGAAGTCCCCGTCCAGAATGGTTTCCCGTTCGCCGAAAGCGTTGATCTCCTCGGCTGCTATGGTCACGTGAACGGGCGTTTTCGCACAGCGTACCAGTTTAGGGTATCGCATCACGCCACCTCGTTTCGCTCCGGCAGCAAAGCCCTGTCTGACAGAGATTCCGGTACACCGCCCGTGGCAGGCAAACGCCGCTGACGGTTTCCACTGCAGTACTGCTGCCGCTGAGCGTCAGACTTGCCCCGTTGATAGAGTAGCCGGACACGATGCTTTCCAGCACGTCGGCGTTCTCGTGGGCAAACTCCGCCAGCTGACAGCAGCACTCCTGTATGATCTCCTGCTGGTATGCAGACAGATTTTCCAGTCCCACAGCGTGGATTCTGCCAAAGGTCAGCGTATCCACATCACGGGAAGCCTGCCGCAGCCGTGGCAGAATGTCCGGTTCCGGTACTGTTCCGCCATAGGTGCCGCTGTAGTACTCGTAATTCGCATACATCACTTGCCATCCTTTTCTGCCTGTGCCTTCCGGAGCTTGGCTTTCAGGCTGGCATTTTCCGCTGCCAGACGGCGATAGTCCGCTTCCGGTACCGTAGCAGATGCCGGCACTTCTACAGTGCCGTCGTCCAGCAGCACGGTATAGCCTCTGTCCAGATAGGCGGCTTTCTCCGCCTCAGTAATGGTATAGACCTTGTTGTCCTTGCTTGCTTTCATCGGGTATCACCTCACTCATGGGCGGTATAGTTGATGGCACAGCCGGCTTTCAGCAGTGCGTCCAGTGCAAATGTACCGTTGAACCGGCGGTTCTGGTAGATGTAGTTGTCTGCCGTTCTGGAATCGTGTCCCGGCGTGAATACGTTGATGTAGCTGTACTTCACACGGGAAACCTGTGCCTCCGGATCAATGAGAATGTAGTTGATCTGGCCGGCAGTTTCATCTGCCGCACAGCCGTTGGTAAAGTTGAACTTGGTTTTCAGCCGTGCAGACGGCACAACAATGATCGTGCCGATGTCGTCAATGGAGTGGACACGGCGGTCGATCACGCCGGTGCCGTTGGGATACTGCCGCTGGAATGCCTGTTTCAGCAGCTTGTTGTATGCCGGTGTCACATACATCTCCATACGGTCCATGGGTACGCCGGCATCTTCCAACAGCTGTACCTTGTTGTCGAAGTCCTCCAGCACGTTGTCTGCGGTCAGTGCAGTGGTTTCTACCGATGCACTCACACGCTGTGCCTCGGTGAAGATCTTGCTGAATGTGTAGCAGTCCAGCTCCGGAATCGCCTGTGTGATCTCAAACCGCTTCTGAATGTTGGCGATGGAAACGGTCATGTTGGTTTCGTCCACATCCATGGGGTCAACAGCAAATTCAATGTCACGGTCGTGATCCAGCACTTTGACTTCGTAGTCGTTGTCATAGGAGCCGGCGTTGAAACCGGCAGTGGTGCGGTTGTGGTCCTGATAGCCGCTGACGGTCAGTTTCGGGAGTTTCAGCTGCTTGCCGTTTACGATCTGAATGTCACTGTTGGACTGGAACAGCCCGTTGGATTTCAGCTCCACAGCGTACATATCAATGATGTGCTGACTGAAAATGTCAGCGTATTTCAGTTCTGCCATAGTTAGTTCCTGCCTTTCTTTCGGTTCGTACCGAAGATGTTGGAGAGCATTTCATTCTGTGCGGCGGTGGGATCATTGCTGCCGCCGGAGCCGCCGATCTGCATAAAGCCGCTGTTCTGCTGAGTACTGCCTTTCAGTGCCGGCACATCAGTCAGCACCTTTTCCAGAGCCTTCTTGATGTTTTCCTCGGAGATCACACCCTTGCTGTCGGCGGCACTGGTCATATCTGCCATACGGAGCAGGTACGGCAGCGACTTGCGGTCTACGCCCAGATCGGCGGCAATGTCGCTTGCCTTGCTGCGAATGTCGTTTTCCAGTACCTGTGCTTTCAGCCGGGTGATCTCCTGCTGGGCGTTCTGGTAGCTGGTTTCCTTTTCCTTTGCCTGTGTGGCACGCTTGGTCTTGAAATCCTGCACAGCGGTCTGGAGTTCCTCACCGCTCATGCCCAGCTGCTTGAAGTAGCCCTCCAGAATTGCGGATTCCCGCTGCTGGGTGCCTTTGTGGATCATGTCCTCGATCTTGCCGTAGTCGATAGCCGGCGGCTGTGTACCGCCCTGCGGCGTGTTCTGGCTGCCTGTTTCATCTGCCATTTGAATCAGTCCTTTCGTGATTTGGGTATAAAAATAGCACCTGATCGCTCAGATGCTGATTTTACAAATAAGAACGCCGTACCCGCTGGCTGAATTGTTCTTGTTTTCCGCCCTCCGCCAGTTTTTGCCCGTGGTCGGGGGCGGTGGTTACTCTACGATGCACCAATCTCCCGCCAGCATATCGGTCTGACTAGCCAGCCAGCCGATGCAGTACCGGTTATCCGCGGTTTTCATGACAATGCTGTCCGTAAACGGATAACTTCCGTCACCGATTTCCTGCGTCAGCAATTTGCCGTCAGCAAGATACAGGTACATTCCTTTACCGTTCCAGCCGGTTCTGGCAACTTTCTTTCCGGCTTTCATTGCTTCCAATGCTTCGCCAAATGTCATTATTTCTTTCATAGATTCTCCTTTCGGGCATGAAAAAAGCACCTCGGCTGAGATGCTTTTTCTTGTGTTCAGTTTTATCTCTCAAAAAACATACTATTTTGAGATGTCTTAGTCGATAATTTCAATAAACTTTCATGCTCATATACATGAATCAATTCCATCTTCTAACGTTTGACTTCAATTCCATATACATCAAGTCTGTTCTGAAGAATTTCTAATATCTCATTGTATGCTAATGCTCTTCCGCTAACAAAAAGATCAGAACCGTCTTTTTTCATGTCGGCATCAGCTTCTTTTTTTCTTTTTGATATTTCCTCGAAAAAATCGGCTATAAAAAACTTCATTGCATCAAATTGCTCTTTATCCATTTAAATCGCCTCTCTTTTTCAATTCTTCTTCGGCTCTTGATATGTCCGTCTTGAAATTGTCTATTTCTTTTTGCCAGTGTTTGATGTTACCCAATTTGTATCTTTCATCAAACGAATCCCAATCAGGATAAAATTTTTCTGGAGCAGAAATTTTTTCTCTGTGTTCTTCCACTTTTGATTTCCATGCTTTGATTGATTTTTCGAGTTGTACCGAGGACATTTTGGCAATATTTTTATTTGCAAACAATTGCAGGTTGACCCGTATACCACTTGCCTTTATTATACCACCATCGCCGCCCGAAGTCAACGCCTTTCCGCCGATTTTCTCCGCCCGATACGTCTTTCCCGTACCGCCGTTGTCCTTTGTTGCAGGCGGCGTGACTTCCACAGCGTGTCCAGCAGAAACACCCTCCGTGTGTGCCTTTGCCTTAGCCGCTTTCGGTTTCGATGCTGGCGGCACAGCGACGGGCTTTCCTGCCGGCGGTGCAGGTGCATCGTACACTTTCAGCCGGCGGTAATCCATTCGCAGCACGTCCGAATTTTCCTTAACCAGGCTGTTCAGCCGCTTTCGCCATGCCTGTTCCTGTGCGGCATACTTGGCAGCGTTCTCCGGATCGATCGCACCCAGTTTCAGCCGCTTGTACTTCCGCACGTTCCGTTCGCAGTACCGCTGCTGCTGTTCCAGATCGTACCGCCGGTTTGCCTCGTCGATCTCCTCCTGTGTCATTTCCCTGGGCGGCTGGTTGATGCCCTCGAACCAGGTATGCACACCGTTCTTGCAGTTGGGGTGCAGTGCGCCGCCGGCAATGGCAGTGCTGAGCAGCGGATACTTCCCGTCTTTGGGTACCGGCACAGAGCCGTACACATCATCGTAGTACACCTTGCCCTGCCACGGAATGCACTTGGGACAGGCAGAACCGTGTGCAGACAGTTTCACGGTGCAGATGCCCCACTCATCACGCTTGGCAGCTTCTCCCTGGATGTTTGCCCGGAGGTTTGCCGTCCGCAATGCCATCTCCACATAGCTGGCGATGTTCACATACCGCCCGTCCTTGTACCGGATATTCCGGATACCCTGTGCCAGAAAGTCCTGTACCGCCGCATCGACCGCCTGCCCCAGCGACTTGCCGCCCATGTTGAACTGTGCCGCCGACCGGAAAATGGTCTGCCGGTAGATGTCGTCCTGATACCGGAGAATGCTGCTGACCGCCTTGTGCATTTCGCCCTGTGTGGCTTTCACGAGAGCGTTCAGCTTGCGTTCGTTGACGGTGAAAAAGCCGGTGCCGATCTCTCCGGCAGTTCCGGCTGCGGCAAGATAGCCCTGCCGGATCGCTTTCAGAATGCGGATCTCCTCCTGCTGCTTTCCAGTTTCGTAGGACTGGCGGATCATGTCCTCGATCTGCTGGGGAATGGTACTGATATAGCCGCCGATGATATGCCGGTTCTGGGCACGGTATCGGGCAATGCTGTTCAGCTTTTCCGCCTGCCACTGTGCCCAGTCAAACCCCTCGGCATCTTCCTCTTTCAGATGCCGCTGCAAGTTCCGTTTCATGGACTGGATCAGTTCTTCTTCCATTTTCCGGAGTGCCTCTGCAATGTCATAGTTCATGCGATGCCTGCCCAGTCGTCAGAGGACACCGCAGGTTCTTCCATATCCACAATGCCTTGCTCTGTCCGGATACGCTCCGCCTCTGCCGCTTTCCATGTGTCGGACTTGGTGCTGCCGTACAGTTCGTCCAGACCTGCCTCAATGCTCATGATGCCGCCCTGCTTGGCTTTCGCCACGGTTTCCACCTGCGATTCAAAGGACGGGTTGGCATACTCGCCGAAAGTGACCGCCGCACGAACTTCCTCGGCAGGCTGTCCGTTCGCCGTCTGATACGCATAGAATACGTCTGTAATCAGTTTCGGCAGCACTCGCTGCAAGGCGTTCACAATGTCCTGCCGTGTGTACAGCGTGGTTTTCTCTTTCTCCCGCTGTGCCTCGGCGTTGTCCAGCTTCTTCACGTCAATGCCCAGCGTAGACGGACTGACGATACCTTGCAGACAAAGGTCCAGTGCGGTGATGTAGGTGGCAAGATAGCTGTCGTGGGGAATTTCCGCCTGTTCCACAGTGATCTTGTTCTGTGCGGATTCGGCAATGTCGTTTCCGGTCATGAGAAAACGGTTGTCAAAGGCGTTGGACTTTTGCAGCACGCCGTTTTCGTCCCGTGGAATCAGGCACTCCGGAATGTATGTACGGGAACGGCCGCTGCGGAGTGCGTCCACCCACTGGCTCCACGCCTCGTCCAGTGCGTCGAAGTTGTCCCGTTTGGCATCGAAGATGCTCTGCCCTCTGCCTTCGTGCCGGTTGGAATGGTAGAAACTGAGATACTCTGCCAGCATAAAATCTCCGTCCCACCGGACAGGCTGCAAGCCGGCTGTCTGGGGAATGGCGTGGAGATCACGGGGATTGCCGTATGCGTCAAAGAGTGCATACGTCACATAGCCCCTGCCGTAGTGTTCGTGCAGCGTGTAGTTCCTGCCGCTGTCGTCGGCGTATGGCGTGTGGAAGATGATCTCGTGTACTCTGCCGGACTGCCGCCGGAGTTCCACACGATCTGCCCCGTAAAATTCCAGAATGGGAAAGCGGCTCACCTGGGGGTGCAGGCTGATCTTAAACGCCCCGTCACCAGTGACCAGCGTTTCCGTGATCGACCGCTTTACCAGTTCGCAGAAATCGTTTTCCTGTGCGATCTGCTGCCAGAGCAGCTTTTGCGATTCGGACGGGAACTGCACCTCCTGCAAGTCGGCGGCGATCAGACCGGAAAGCATATTCACCATGGTCTGGGGCAAGCCGGTGTGTATCTTCCGGATTTCCATGCCGTAGGTGGGAACGCTGCCCCAGAAAGAATGGGACGCACCGCCGATCTGCCGGTACGCCTGTGCCAGTTCCCAGCTGTCGCCCCGATACCAGAGCCGGTTGACAGCAATGTTAGTTTCAAAGCTGAGGGATTCTTCTATGGCGATCTCCCGTCTTGCCGCCGGATATAGTTTTAACAGCCCTGACAGTTTGCCTGCCAGAAACGAACGGAATCGGTCAAGCATCTGAAATCACCTCCTGTATTGCCTTATAGTTTCCAATGTACTGCTTGTACGGCAGCCACGCATACTGACACCCGTTGATGCTGTGGTCGTGTCCGTCCTCCGGCTGCCCCTTTTCGTCATAGCTGTAGGTGTTCATCTCTGCGATGTAGTCCCTGCAGGTGTCCACCAACAGAAAGTCCCCCGTTTTCAGCCAGCTCTGCTGCAGCTGGATCCGAGTGATGATCTTCGTCTTTTTCCATGCACCTGCAAAGTCGTAGATGCAGGCGGTCTTGCGTTTGAACTTCTGTGCCTCTTGTATGGTGCCGGCATCTGCGGAATCGATGTAGATCGTTCTTGCAAAGCCGTACCGGCACTTCACCTGTTCGGCGAACCGGTTCAGCAGCGGTATCACGTCAGACGGTGCAAAGGGGTTTGACTTGTCCCGATTGTTGTGGGTTTCCTCCATGAGCAGGATACACTTCCGGTCTGCGGTAATGCCCACCGCCTCAAAGGTCAGCCGGTCGTGGGACTTTCGGGAATAGGACGTATCACAGCCGATGGAGTAGTACAGAAAGCGATGCCCTGCCGCCTGTGATGCCGTGATAATATGCCGCTGCTGCAAGTCAAAGACAAGCCCCGTGGCACGTCCACGCAGCCCCAGAATCTTGTTCTTGTACAGCTTGGTACCCTTGGGAGCAGCGTCTATTTTCCGCTGAATGTCTGCCTCTGTCAGACTGAGGTTGTCCCGAAACGAAAAGAACCAGTACCGCCAGCCGGTGACCGGTTCTTCCGTCAGTTCCCGAAGAATTTCCTCCGGCACATCGGCGGCATACTTGGCACAGGGACGGGAACGGTTCACGAACTCCCGATACACCGGCAAAGACGGATCGTCAGGGTTCAGCGTTGCCAGCAGGTAATCGTTTCGGGTGGAGATCTCCCGCACAAAGTCGATGTCGGCGGTGTTGATCTCGTCAATGTACACGCAGCCGAACTGCGAACCGAGGACGTTTTCCCACTTGTCCTTGTTGTCATAGCCCAGCACATAGATCAGCTTGCCCTCAAACTTGATGTGTGGCAGCTTGTTGTTCCGGTCGCCGTTGCCGCAGTAGACGGCGTTCCGGTGCAGGTCGAGGATCCCGTTTTCCTGCTGAATGATGTTCTTCTCGGCGATGCCGGTGGTCTTGGCAGCGATAATGTGCAGCCGTTTCGGACTGGCGGAAACCATGTACATGAACTTCACACCGGCACCAACGGTGGTCTTTCCGGAGGCGGTCGTCCCTTCCAGGAATTCCGCAGTCACGCCCTGGGTAGAACGGATAAAGTCCCTGTACTTCCGGGACAGAGGAAATTTATGTGCTGTCAAGGTCATCACCGCCCAGCTGGGAAAGAATATCGGAGAGTTTTTCGGAGGGCTTGACTTCCACACCGGCTTCCTGCTTGGTGGTGTACCCGTACTTCGACATCCACAGCCCTGCAAGCTGTGTCGGAATCGCCCCCACTTCAAATTTTTCCCGTGCGTCCGTTTCGCATTCTTCACGCATACGCGTAACGATGTCAGTAAACCGCTTGCTCTCTCCGTAGTTTTCATAAAACGACTGTCGGGAGATGCCGACGTATACGCAGAACCCCTCAATGGTGTAAGTCACGCTGTGCTTTAGCTCCGCCGAAACAAACTCGCCGGTTTTGGAGTTGAACGCATGAGTCAGCACAGGCTTGCTGTCGCAGTACGCTTTGTAAGTTTCCCATGCACTGTGCAATTCGTCCGGCGTTTTGAATTTTCTTGGTCGTCCCACGCGATCACGCTCCTTTCAATAGCATACAAAAAACGCCGCAAGGAAATCCTCACGACGTTTTGCTTTTTTCGCCAGTATAAGTATAGCATGGAAAGCGGATTACTGCAAGTGGTTTGGCGGTTATTCTCGGTTAGTTTCGGTTAGCGGCGGGGTGTTTTTTATCTTTTCGAATCCGGTGCTGTACAATTCTTTGGTTTTCTTATAGTCCCGATGCAGATGCCGTGTTGCGATCTGTTTCAGGGACAGCCCTTGCAGCAAGTACTTTTTCAGTGCAATCCGCATATCTACGGTTTCTTCATCGCTGCCGCAGAGTGTTGTGTTGATATGCTGCATGATGCTCAGCTCCAGCCGGTCACGCTCCTGCTGGAGTGCGGCGATCTTCTCGCTGATCTCTGCGGCATCGATCAGCTTTTTCTCTGTGCTGTTCCCGTGGGTTCCCTTTGCCTCACCGATGCTGTCGAACTGCACCGACTTTACAGACGTGCAGATTTCTTTGTCGATCTGGAGATCTTTTATCAGCTTGGGGATACCACGATAGCGTGTGATCTTTTCTTCGATGGTCATTGCATCTCCTCCAGTTCCGGCAGCCCTGCCTTCTGCCGCAGTTCATTGCACACCTCCCGCAGGTCAATGCTGTGCAGCGTCAGTGCCGCATAGTACGGCGTGAGCAGGTCACACTCGATCGACCGGAACTGTGCCAGATCGTTGTCGCTCCGGGTTCTGGCATAGCGTTCCAGTGCAGTGCGGTACCGGTTCATCTGCCCTCGCAGGATATGCTCTGCGATGCGGATGCAGCCGGTGTCGTCCTTGCAGCTGTCAGCACTGTTCCCGCCGTCCTTCTGGAACAGCGGGCAGCTGATCACACAGTAGGTTTCGTAAACGCTGCCGCTCTGTTTCTGCTGGTGCTTTTCCGCAGTCCAGCCCTCGACCGGCACAAAGCGGCGTGACCAGTTGCATCCGGTTGACGCACTGGGCACGGCGTGCCTGCACCGCCAGCAGAGCGTGGCTTTCTTGATTTGCTTGTTTTCCATGTAGATCCACTCCTTTTGGATTTCATGCTCGGTTATGCTCGGTCAACGCTCGGCGTGCGTTAGCGTTTCTTCCGGTTCTCCCGATACTGTTTCTGATATGCTTTCCGCCGGCGTATGGCACAGGCGTTGCAGAATCTCCGGTCGCCTTTCACGCCGATCAGCGGCTTGCCGCAGGTTTCGCAGTGCTTGGTGGTCATGGCTGTGCCTCCTTCGCTTTGCGTATTCTCGCTTTCAGGCTGTCGATCAGGGCGT
>OGPJ01000598.1_pt1 | contig 28478 bp, 36 predicted proteins | sample 1552831 | NCBI WGS metagenome assembly OGPJ01 (sample SAMEA2579914, study PRJEB22360) | human gut metagenome | biome: human gut; feature: human-associated habitat; material: faeces | place: Denmark | collected 2008/2010
GCAAGCTGGCATCAGAAAACGGCATCGATGAATTTGATACCGAGGCTTATATCAAGGGTGAGATCCCGGACTTAAGCACTCCAATGACAGCCGCTCTCGGAAAACTGAAAAAGGAAAAGGAGGAGGAGAGCGGCAATTATGTGACGACTGCGATCATTGGATATCTGGAATCCATCTGCGATGATATCGACATGGCACTCGCGATCCGAAAAAAGGGAAAGCGTGCCAGCAAAGTGGCAAACAAAGTGTATAAGTATGCCAAAGACAACCAGAAGAATCATTGTGGCGTATGCAGCGATGAAAAAGCCTACCAAATGGCACGTGAATATTATAAGGGGGCAGAGTGATGAAGTTTGATATCGATATTACTCCCTGCCCGGAAGAGTATATCAAGGCAGCAGTCAAACGCCATCTTGTCCGAGGTGTGCAAGGGAGCCTGGATGAAGATATTATCATTCAAAAGGTGAAGGATGGTCTGCTTTGGACCTATCATTATTATGCGCATTCGCGCCATGATAATGCGGCTGCACTATCTGATGCGGTACGCGAGCAATGCCGGTCACCAAAAGAAATAATTATTGCAGACATGAAAAAGCGGCGATGGTGGACATGGCGGGATGGCAAATGGGGAAAGGCAAAATGCCGCCCTTGGGATGCGTGTTATTTTGATAAAACGATTCCGAAAGATGTAACCGGACATGTGATCGATAAAGAGATGTATGGAAAGCATCTCTGGGATATGCAGGAGGAAGTGAATGCGGATCGCTACCGGCAGAAACAGCAAAAGAAAGCGGCCGATCAAAAGCGCTTGATGGATCAGATCAAACCGATTCCCAAAGCATATGAGGACTGGGCGCTGAACCGATTTGTGAATTTTATGGTATTTTCTCCGGAAGACCGGGCGGAAGGATACTGTTCGCATTGCAGAAAGAAAGTGCCGATGGAGCATCTGTTAAACGGCAAAACAGTAGTCTGTCCGATCTGCAATAAAGCGATGGAAGCAAGAACCATACATAAAATGCCTATGATTCAGCAAATAAGCACGATGTATGTCCAGCCGATAAAAGAAGGATTCGTATGCAGATTTATCAAATATACAAAGACCTGGAGCAATGGCACAGAATATGTCGATCCGCAGGAAAGATTATGTATGTTCCAGGAATATGGAAAGTCGCAGCGCTGGTTTGAGCGGCGCATCTGGAGTTATGGGGAAGACGGATATAGCAATGAGTTCGCCGAAAACAGAGTCAAAGGATGGACACGAGCGATGAACTCACCGACGTGCGTGCGTATAGACCGGTATTATCCGGCAAAGTGCCATGTCTACAAAAGAAATCTGCCGGCATTGATAAAAAAGACACCGGTGAAGCATTTGACCGGATTGGATGAAATGGCTTTTTTGGTAACCAAAAAACAACGCTATCAGCAGGGGATTTTTGCATACATAGATATCATGGATTACTGCGGAAGATACCCGGTGATCGAGTCACTGTGGAAACTGGAATTTAAAGCACTTGCTGTAGATATTGTCTGTAATTCCATAAAAATCAAGCCGTCCCACGAAAACCATAAGGCGTTGGGAATATCAAAGGAATTGTGGAGATATATGCTGCAGACGGATAGACAGCAGGATGCAGGCTGGATCCGGGCAATGCAGGCGCTTTCAGGAGTGCGTGGAAGTATCGAAGAGAAAGAGGAAGCTATCCTTGTAACGAAATCCAGACAACGAGAAGCGCTGTTTTTGAAAAGAGGGCTGAAATTAAGGAAAACAGTAGACTATATCTGTGAACAGGCTAGATATTCAGATCTTACGGAACATACAGCAGCACAGCAGTATGTGGACTACCTTAATATGTCAGACAGGCTGCAACTAGACACAATTCTCTATCCGGATAATCTTGACAATGCGCATGATCAATTGGTAGAGCTGATTAATGCCCGTAACAATAAAAAGCGACTTGCTGAGGCATCAAAAAAGGACAAGGCAATTGGAAAGATTTATGAGAAGATCGAAAAAAATTTTTCGTTCGCGGAAGGTAAATATATTATTCGGCCGGCGAAGAGTAATGTCGAGATAGTGCGGGAAGGACAGATTCAGCATATCTGTGTGGGAGACGGAAGTTACACAGAGAAGATGATTCAGGGCAAGAGTTATATCTTGTTTCTCCGGCAGCAGTCGGCACCGGACAAACCCTACTATACTGTAGAGATAGCTCCGGATTACGAGATACTCCAGCGCCACGGCAAGTATAACGAAGAATACGAGGAACGTATCGAGGTAGACGCATTTTTAAATCAATTTGTGGAGGAAAAGACACATGGCAAAAAGCATTATGCATGATGGAATGACCTGTTTTTTATGCGGTGCAAATGGAACGATGGATTATCTGCACTGGCATCATATCTTTGGCGGACCAAATCGAAGATGGTCTGAAAAGTTTGGACTAAAGGTGCGGCTGTGCGGGCAGAAATGTCACGAACATGGTCCGCAGGCGGTACATAAATGCCGGAAGACAGATCTTTATTTGAAAGCAGAGGGACAGAAAGCATTTGAAGAATATCACGGAAGTCGGGAAGAGTTTCAGCAGATATTCGGCAGAAACTGGTTGTAAGCACCAAATGGCTTTTACATCACGGGATAAGTCATTTGAATCATATAGCAGACTGCCGGGGATATCTCCGGCAGGGAAAGGAGCAAAGAATGGAACAGTTAAGTATAGTGATCAATGATATGGAGGATGTCACAAAAGCGATAGATCAGGCACAGAGAAAAGCGTGCACGTCGATCGTCGAGATCGGCTATGTGCTTCGCAAGGCAGATGATGCGGAGTTATTCCGGCAAAAAGGATATAGCAGTATCTTCGAATTTGCCAAGCAGGAGTACGGCTGGGATAAAGCTCAGACATCAAGATTTATGGCAATCAACCGGGAATACAGCGAGGGCGGGTATTCTACCGTGCTGAAAGCACAGTATGAAGGTTACGGCCAAGCAAAACTGTCCGAAATGTTGATGCTTCCGGAGCAGATCCGGGAAGAACTTCATCCGGATATGAAGCGGGATGAGATCCGGAAGTTTAAAAAAGAATACCAGGAAGCAGAAAGGGCACGTGAATTTGAAGATTTCGGAAAATCGTTTACCACAGAGGCAGCAGTCGAAGAGGAAAGTCTTTTGGTGCAGAGTATCCGGTATCTGTTCGAATTGGACACGTATGCCAGACGGATCCCAAAACTGTGGTCGCTGATGAAGAAAAAGGATGCCGGAGAAGACTGTAATGAGCATGATATCTTTCTTGCTTTGTCTGAGAATGGCTATGGAAATCAGCGAGCCGGATCGTGTATGTACTTTTTCAAGAAGGACAACTTTATCGTGATGCGTGGAATGTCCAAAGAAAAGCATTCTTATAATGAGCTGCTGGAGAGATTATTGAATCTGTCAAGTGTCGAATTATCCGAGGAAAACACCTGGTATGAAAAAACGTTTGGAAAAAATCTTCCGGAAGATGAAAAAACGGTACCAAAAGTGACACCAGCCTCGAAAGTTCGAGGGCGAGAGGTTGTCACACCGAAGCCGGCAGCACCGACAAAAAAGGAAGAGAAAAAAGTGCCAGAAAGCCCGAAAAACCAGGAAGAACATCCGGTTTTAGAAGGACAGAGCAATATCAGTGAATTTGCTGAAACAATGCCGGTAACCTATGAAAATGCCAAAAATGAGGAGAAAACGGAGCCGGCAAAAGTGGCTCCAGCCTCGGAAGTTCGAGGGCGAGACCAAATCGAAGCAGAACAGAAAGAAGGGGCAGAACCGGCCGAAGTAGTTCCGGATGTTGTCGATGGCGAATGCCAGTACTGTGCCGGCAATAAGGATATCGAGACAAATGATGGATCCTTTCATCTGCACCTGACAAGACATGGTACCGGAAGGATTGAACTTGACAGTGGACTTCGGTATGGAATCATTGAATTTTCGTATTGCCCAATGTGCGGGAGAAAGATGGAAGAATGAAAGAAAAAAGAAAAGAGGCAGCAGTATGTGATGCGGTCGATGTGATCACGGAAGCGATTACGCATTACTATATTCCGAAAAAAGTAAAAATTGCCTGGGACGGCTGTTACGCATACTGCCCGTCGTGTGGAAACGAGGATATCCGCGACACGGAGTTTCATAAATTTTGCCACGAATGTGGACAGAGATTGGGGGAATTGGAATGATCTATGCACCGGGACAGATATATCAGATGGCGGGTACCGGAGAGTATGCCCGGATCCAAAAGTGTTTTGCGGCGAAAGCCCTGTGCCTGATCCGCGGAAGACATCATTTGGTAAGCTATGACAAGTTGTTAGTGCGAAAGGAGATACGATGAATAAGCAGAGCAAAGACGGAATTATTCGTTTGAAAAAGGAAGGATTGAGTAATGCAGAGATTGCCAAAAATCTCAATCTAAAATTAGCAACGGTAATACACTACATTACGTTGATTCGAAAAAGTGATGACTGCCCGGAATGGTTCAGACAAAGTCTCAACGAGCACCGGAAACGGATAGATGATGCCATCGAGGATATCATGAAAGAACTGGCGGCAGGCAGCAGCCTGGAGGCAGTGTCAGAAAAGTATGGTGCATCGAAGAAAACAATTGAAGAGCGCATCAAACTGTACGAAAGTAAATTGATTCAAGATGAATGTGAGAATGAAGAACTACGGTGGATTGTCGAAAAGGCGATGATTGCGACCGTAGATCAGGGCAAGGTTTTGGCACTGGCAAGAGCCGGCTGGAAGTTGAAGGATATTGCCGACGAACTTGACGTGACGGAACAGGTTATAAAAAAGGTGCTGCAAGGATATTTATCAAGGCAGCAGGGTTTGAAAGGATGATTCGAATGCAAGTCGATGAAATTGTTGAAAGTATTGTAAAAATAAGCGGGCGATATAATCCGTATACTGTTTTTTTCGATTGGGTGAAAATGTATGCCATATCAATCCAAAATGCTTGTGTAAGTATTCATGGGGACATATGGAAGCATAGAGAAAAAATCTATAAGGAAACAATGAGAAAGTATTCAAAAGAAGAGATAAAAGAGTTTTGCCGAATGTCGGGACTTTTAGTAAGTTGTTTTGAAAAGAACGGAATTAAGGATTATCTGGGTGATATTTATATGAAATCCGGAGCAGGGAGTAAAATTACAGGTCAGTTTTTTACACCCTTCCACATATCCGTTTTAAATGCGACAACGTTACTTTCTAATGTTTCAAAAGAAGAAAAAATTCGTCTGAATGAGCCGAGTGCCGGAGGCGGTGGGCTGATTTTGGCCGCCGCAAAGGTTCTTGAAGATAAAGGAATTAATTATCAAAAATGTTTAGATGTTACTGCGCAGGATTTGGATTGGAATGGTGTGTATATGACGTATATTCAATTATCCCTTTTAGGGATTGATGCGGAAGTGATTCAAGGAAATACCCTTTCGCAAGAGGTAATTGAAAAAAAGGTATCAAAAGAAAATATTTTGTTTACACCAGCTAGAATGGGGGTGTTTATATGACAGACAGAGAAGAATTATTTGACAAGTTATGTACGCTGATTCCGGACATTGACACAAGAAGCAGACTGTATCTTATCCTTGACAAATATGAGATCAGTAAGCGAGAAACGGCAGTTGCTTTATTAAAAACAGACAGAAACGAATATCTTTTGCAAGCCTTTATTGTTGCAAAAACAGTGAAAGGCTGTACGAAAAGGACATTGACATACTATGCAACCACGGTTCGTTTCGTCTTTCAATATATTGGCAAGACGGCAGATGATATCACAACAGAGGACATACGCCTTTATATTGCAAAGCGCATATATCAAGATCGTGTTTCAAAAACAACAGTTGGAAATGAAATCCGCAATCTTAGAAGTTTTTTTGGGTATTTGTATCAAGAGGAACTTTTAAAGCAGAATCCAATGTTTCGGATAGACACCATAAAGAAAGAAAAAACCAAGAAATCAGCTTTTGACGAATATGAAATTGAAAAAATGCGTGCTGTACTAAAAACAAACCGAGACAAAGCAATTTTTGAAATACTATTGTCAACCGGATGCCGCGTGAGCGAACTGGTAAACATAAAGCTCTGCGAAATTGACGGAGATAAAATTCTTGTCCATGGAAAAGGACAAAAGGACAGAAATGTATACTTGAATGCAAAAGCAATGTTTGCTCTGGAGCAATACTTAGCAGAAAGAAAAGATACGAACCCTTATCTGCTTGCTGGAGGATACTTGAATGATGATCGAACCCGGACTTATAGAAAAAACTGGTATAAGAACCCGGAATGTGTTACTCCGGATCAACATTTGAATAAGGCTTCTGTTGAGCAAATGATGCGAAGAATTTCCAAAAAAGTGGATGTTCATGCATATCCACATAAATTTCGCCGAACCTGTGCAACGTATGCACTTAGAAGAGGAATGCCAATTGAACAGGTATCCAAGATGCTTGGACATGAGTCGATTGAAACAACGCAAATTTATCTTGATTTGTCAGAACAGGATTTGAAAGAAGCGCATCGAAAGTATGTGATTTAAAAGTTAGGAAGGAGCAACAATGAGAAGATACAATGGAAAAGTACGGTTTTTAGAAACGGATATCAATTTTACTGCCGGTAAAATCTACGAGATCAAGGATGGCAAGATTGCAAATGACCGGGGAGAAAAATTCCCTCTTTATGATGAATTTTGGAATTTTGAGCAGGTAAAGGAGTATTTTGCTGTAAATGGTCAGTATGACAAACAGGGGATTTTAGTGGAGGAATATAATCCAAGTACCTTAAAGAAAGTTTATATAAGCGGTCCGATTACCGGGACAAAAGATTACCTGGAGAAGTTTGAAGATATAGAAACTGCTTTGGTTCTGGTCCATCAAGGAGTGGAGGTGATCAACCCCGCCAAAGTAAACGCCAATTTGCCGGAAAGCACCACATGGGAAGAGTACATGAGAATGTCCCTGTGTATGCTGAGTATGTGTGATGGAATTTATATGATGGAAGGCTGGCAGCAGAGCCGGGGAGCAAATCTGGAATATGCTTATGCAAAGGGCATGGGAATAATGGTGTTGTGAGAGAAAAAAACAAGGCTGCGCCTTAACGATTCTCATATGTTAAAGCGACAGCCCAACTGCTTTAGTAATACATTATGTACATTAGGCATTCGCGAAGAGCGCCCCAAATGGGATCCTGTGTCAATTGTTCTAATGTGCAGAACAGGATCCAGAGAAAACAGAGAACATAATGTTTTCGGTTTATTATCATAACCTAATCTCCTTTCTATCTAAAATGTTAATAATAGTATGACTATTATTTTTATTTTTTTTGAAAAGGTGTGTAAAGGCTTAAAAAGATTGGAGAAATCAAGATGAGATTGAATGACGCAACGATTCAAATTGATAAAAATTATTTGCAGAAAATTGTGGATGAAAAACTAAAGAGTATCGAATTAGATATTCAGGCAATAAGGAATAAGGCTTTTGATGATGTAATGGAAAAATGTGAAATACAAAGCAGAGTAATTTGCGATGCAGAGCAACAAATAGCATATTATGGATTAAGCATTAGAGAGCTACGTGATATAGTAGCTGGCTTAAAACAAGAAAGTGAGGAAAACAAAAAATGAAAAATAGCATCAATGAAATCATCCAGGCAGCAGTCCATGCGTTTGCTCAATCGGACATCATGCACGGACGACTGCCAGATTACGACGACTATTTTGGCGCGGTAAGAATAGCTGTATACATCCATAACATTTCCAAGATGATAAATGGAAAAGCATCGGCAGGATAATTGAGTTGCGCCGGCACAACAAAAATCAAGAGGCAGCAGTAGAAAGGAGATTATGCTTTGGAAAAAGATCAAAAAGTAGAAAACGACAAAAAGAAAAAATACCTTTGGGGATATCTTGATGCATGTAAAAGATTGGCCGTTTTAGAAGAACAATTGAAGTCAATCCGGCAGGTGGAACAGGTGGCCAAAACGCAGAAACTCTCCGATATGCCGAAAGGCGGCGGACACCAGACAGATCTTTCCGATTTGCTTGTCAAAATCGAGAATTGGCAAAGAAAGATTGATGAAGCAAAGGTAACCGCAATGAGTATCAAGGTGGATATTGAGACAAAAATCACGGAAATGACGGATCCAAATGAACAGAAGGTCCTTCGAATGCGCTACATAGAGGGAAAAAAGTGGAATGCCATTGCGGAAGAAATGAAATACAGTTTGCGGCAGGTGATCAATATTCATGGTAGTGCACTCTTAAATGTACAAATAAAATAAACATTTCATATTTTTGCATACTTATATGTGCTATTATGATAGTGTAAAGAATCCCCAAGATAGTATCCTCCCCATAAAGGGCAGTTACCGAGTGTAGCTGCTCTTTTTGCGTTGCTTGATTGGGAATGAAGGAAGGTGGTGTTTTGAGTGAGATTAGAGAACTAGCAGAGATAGATTATATTTCCGGGATGAAGTACAAAGAAATTGCAGAAAAGTATAATATTTCAATCAATACAGTGAAAAGCTGGAAAATCAGAAGTGGGTGGTCCAGATCATCCAAAAAGGGTGCACACAAAACGAAAAAAAGTTGCACACAAAATGAGAAAAAAGTTGCACACAAAAATGAAGAGGAAACACCACCGTGTGAGTTTCCAGAAAATGACATTGAAGAGGCCGCCCGTAATGAGGAGCTAACTCCTAAGCAACAGCTGTTTTGTGCAATCTATGTAAAGACATTTAATGCAACAAAAGCATACCAAAAAGCATTTGGAGCGAGCTATAATACGGCAGGAGTGCTTGGCAGTAAAATGTTAAGAAACCTTAAGGTAAAAAAACAGATTGAAGACCTCAAAATAAATCGGTTCAACAGAGAACTTTTAAGTGAAGAGGATATATTTCAGAGATATATTGATATTGCATTTGCTGATATGACGGATTATGTGGAATGGGGATATGAGTGGGCTGAGGTGCCGAACGGGTTCGGTGGGACTATGTCTATCAAAAAGAATGTCGTTCGATTCCGAGACTCCAAAGAAGTGGACGGCACTTTGATCAACGAAGTCAAGACCGGTACATCGGAGACGATAAAGCTGCCGGACCGAATGCGGGCGCTGAAATGGCTGACAGAACATATGGATATAGCGACAGAAAAGCAGAAGGCTGAGATCGCACTTCTGAAAGCCAAAGCAAATCTAAATGAAAATGAAATCATAGAAGATGATGGTTTCCTGGAAGCATTAAATGGGACTGCCGGAGAGGACTGGTCGGATGAAGAGAATTAAAAAGATATTTACATTCCGCCCGTTTTCTAAGAAACAGAGGAAAGTGCTCAACTGGTGGTGTGATGCATCGCCGGTGAAAGATAAGGATGGAATAATAGCAGATGGAGCTATCCGATCCGGAAAAACGATAAGTATGTCGCTGTCTTATGTAATGTGGGTGATGTCAAGGTTTAGTGAGGAGAATTTTGGAATGTGCGGAAAGACGATAGGATCTTTCCGGAGAAATGTGCTGTTCCTGCTAAAACTTATGCTGAGGTCACGCGGTTATCATGTGGCAGATCATAGAGCCGATAATTTGGTTATCGTGACAAGAAATGATGTCACAAATTATTTTTATATATTTGGAGGAAAAGACGAACGGTCGCAGGACTTGATACAGGGAATCACGCTTGCAGGCTGTTTTTTTGACGAAGTGGCTTTGATGCCGGAATCCTTTGTCAATCAGGCAACGGGACGTTGCTCGGTTGACGGAAGTAAATATTGGTTCAACTGCAACCCCGATGGTCCGTACCATTGGTTTAAGCTGAATTGGATAGATAAAAAAGAAGATAAGAGATTGTTGTACCTCCATTTTACGATGGACGACAACCTGAGCCTGAGTGATCGTATCAAGGAAAGATACCGCACAATGTATAGCGGTGTGTTTTTTAAGCGGTACATACTTGGGCTTTGGGTTGTTGCCGAAGGAATCATTTATGATATGTTCCGGGAAGAGGAGCATGTTATTCCTCAGAAAAAGGATGATGATTTTACAAATCATTATGTGTCCTGTGACTATGGTACACAGAATGCAACGGTATTCCTATTATGGGGAAAGGACAGAGATGGTACATGGACTGGTGTACGCGAGTATTATTACAGCGGCCGCGATGAGGCAGCACAAAAGACAGATAGCGAATATGCGGATGATCTGGAAGAGTGGCTGCATGGTTTGAAACCGACTATAGTGATAGACCCGTCAGCTGCCTCTTTTATTGCAGAACTGAAAAAAAGAGGATATCACATAAAAAAAGCAAAGAACAGTGTCCTGGACGGAATAAGATTTGTCGCATCGCTATTGATGCAAAAAAGATTGAAGTTCTGCGAAGGATGTAAAAATACAATTAAAGAATTTGGTGCCTATATCTGGGATAGAAAGGCATCAGAAAACGGAGAAGATAAGCCGGTGAAGAAATTTGACCATGCCATGGATGCGGTTCGTTATTTTTGTTATACCGTTATTCGCAAAGGAAATGGCTTATCTGTGTTGAAATGAGGTGAAAGTGTTGGATCTTGAAAGTGCCAAGAAACTGATAAAAAAATATGCTGCCGGTCATGAGGATTATGTAAATCAATGTGAAGTGGCAGATCGCTATTATCGCAATAAAACAGATATCTTATTTAAAAAGCACGATATGGATGAGCAGGGAAATCCGATGCGAAAAGCGGATAACCGCATTCCACGCAACTTCCACGGACTGCTTGTTAATCAAAAGGCGGCTTATGGCTTTACGGTACCGCCGGTACTTGATGTGGGAACGGCAGAGAAAAACAAAAAGATCCGAGCTGTTCTTGGAGACGAATATACTAAAAACTGTATGCAGATGTGTATCAATGCTTCTAATATGAATGCGGCATGGGTGCACTACTGGCGAGGAGATAATGGATTTGAGTGGGCGGTCGTTGACAGCAGGCAGATCATCCCGATATTCGATTGCAGTTTGAAGCAAAAACTTATCGCGGTACTTCGGACATATCCATCCTTAGAAGATGATGGCGAAAGATCTATTGTGTATGAATATTGGACAGATAAGTGGTGCCAGGCCTTCCGTAGAAAAGAATCTGACACGATAGTAGAAGGGTTACAGTATTACTATGATGCGTTTATCAATCCGGAAACCGAGGAGCCAATCGAAGAATACCAGCACGATATCGGAGAAGTGCCGTTTATCCCTTTTTGGAACAATAATATTCATACCAACGATCTGTGGAATATCAAGCATTTGATTGACGTGTACGACAAGGTGTTCAGCGGCTTTATCAATGACTTAGACGATGTGCAGGAATTGATCTTTATTCTGACCGGGTACGGTGGAACAGATCTAAACGGATTCCTACAGGAATTGAAAAAGTACAAGGTAATAAAGCTGGATGATGAGGAAGGCGCAGGGGTAAGTACACTGAACATCGAGATTCCGATTGAGGCGAGAAACAGCGTTTTGGAAGCCACGAGAAAAGCTATCTTCGAGCAGGGACAAGGCTTTGATCCGCAGCCGGAAAACTTTGGAAATCAATCGGGAGAAGCATTGAAGTTTATGTATGCGCTAATTGAAATGAAAGTAGGATTGATGGAAACGGAGTTCCGCTTGGGATTTGCAAAGCTGGTTCGGGCAATCTGCAAAATGGAAAACATAACCTGTGATGTGATTAACCAGACATGGACGCGTACCCGTATCAAAAATGACACGGAACTTGCCAACATATGCAAAGACAGTGTCGGCGTAATCAGTAAAAAGACCATCCTTAAAAATCATCCGTTTGTGGAAGATGTAGAGGAAGAGTTAAAGCAGTTAAAAAAGGAAGAGGCTGAGACAGAGGGGCAGCAGGATACTTATCAGACGGCTTTTGAGGGAAATGATCAATAAGAGGTGCAGGTATGAAGCAGGGCGAGTATTGGAAAAAACGATTTAAAAAGATGGAAGAGGTGCAAAATGATACTTCCCTGAAAAAGAATATGGAGATCCAAGATCTATTTGATCGTTCGATGTGTGAACTGGATAAAAAAATCCGAGTATGGTATCAACGGCTCGCAGACAATAATGGAGTGTCGATGGTAGAAGCGAAGAAACTGTTGTCAAACAAAGAATTGAAAGAGTTCCGTTGGTCGTTAGAAGAATACATACAGCATGCCAAAGATAATGAACTGGGGCAGTTTGAAAAGGAACTTGAAAATGCGTCGGCAAGAGTGCATATCGGACGGCTGGAAGCATTAAAAGTCCAAGTGCAGGCAGAGATGGAAAGAATGTTTGGAAATTATACGGACAGTATCGACCAGCATATCCTTGATCTGTATAACAATGAGTACTACCATACGGCATTTGAAATCCAAAAAGGAATCAGTGTCGGCAGTCAGATACAGGCATTAAACAAGGCAAAGGTGGAAAGTATCATTCGGAATCCATGGGCGGTAGACGAGCAGAGCTTTTCGGATCGTATCTGGAAAGACAAAAAACGACTGATCAACACAGTGCACCAAAGTTTGACAAAAATGTGCATCACGGGAGACAGTCCGGATACGGCCATTAAGGAAATTCAGACAACGATGAATACGACAAAGCGAAACGCCAGCAGGCTTGTAATGACAGAGTCTGCCGTGTTTGCCAATAAAGCACGAAAAGAGTGCATGGAGAATTTAGGTGTACAGGAGTTCGAGGTGATTGAGACCTTGGATGGAATCACATGTCCAAAGTGTGGATCGATGGATGGAAAGCACTTCCCCATGTCAGAATATGTGGTAGGTGTTACGGCACCGCCATTTCATCCAAATTGCAGGGGCTGCACCTGTCCTTATTTTGATGATGAGTTTACTGTCGGAGAAGAACGCGCAGCCAGAAATGAAGAGGGCAAGACATATAACGTGCCGGCAAATATAACGTATGAGGAATGGAAACAATCGTTTGTGAATGGTAACAAGTCATGCTTGCAAGAAATTAAGACAGAAAAGGAAATGACTGTTGAAGAAATTAAGAAACAGATTTCTGAAAATAATGCAAGAATTGAAATATTAACGTCAGAATATAGTCAGAAACATCAAACTTTGGAAAATGCCCTATTGTTTGGTAATGAAAACGTCGATACGCTTAATAGAATGTCGCAAGAGGTTCAGGAAGTAAAAGCAGACCTCGATGATATGATTGCAAAGACGGATGCGCTGAAAGAAAAACTTCCACAAGAAAGTGTTCGAACTGTTCAGTCGGTAGTGGTTGAAGGAAAGAACATAATAGGTGATGTTGATTATACTAGTCCTGACTTTGCCAAGTTTAACCACGTTATTGAAAAATCAATGCACGCACAAGGATTTGATGGTACCCCAAGTGTTGTTGAATATGAAGATTTCAAGAAAGCAATGGAAGAGTCAGGTTTCTATGCAGAACGTACATATTCAGCAAAAACACAGAAAGAGTTGGACGAATACAGAGAACAGTTGTATAATGGTAAGTGGTATGTTGATTGTTCAGAAGGTGGAGCACAATATGGTCAAGGGATGTATTGTGCATCCTGTTATGACCTTACTAATAATAAACAGATGGGTGGTATTGGAATGGAAATGTCACACTATCAACAGATTGGTTTGGGGCGAGGTAATGGCTTTTACTATACGGAAGGTATTACACTAAGACCTGATGCAAAAATTTTTGAAATTCCAAGCGGTAAGAAAGCGGATGAATATATTGAAGATGCTTTCAGAAATGCCTATATGAAAAAGTTTGCAAGCAAAGAACAGTTGGCACAGGTTGAACAGTATATTGAACTTAGAGAACAAATTAGCAATTTGACATTTACGGAAAGTTCTGAATTTATTGACAACCTATATGAGAAAAGTGTAAACTCTTCAATAGGATTGGAAAGTTTGATAAAAGAAGCGCTAACTGCAATGGAAGATATAACGGATGGCAGAACTTATCACAGTCTCAAAAATCCGGGTGTATTGATCACTGAAATGGGTTATGATGCTATTAAGGCAACAGATCACGGTGAAAGTGGTTCATATACAGTAATTTTGAATAGAACTAAAGTTTTATTTTGTAAAGGAGGTTCAGTCTATGGAAATTAAGAGAAAAAAAGATGGGAGTATTGAAGGAATGACAACAATGGGAGATTTTGTCAAGCAAGAATTTACTGACGAGGAAAAAAAACGTCTGGAGAGGAAAAAAAAGTATGATGAAAAATATGGAATAAATACTGTGAAATAGGCGGTGTTTATACGCAAAAACATTGGCAGGAATCTGTAATGGCAAGGTCAGGTTGGTGGAAAACGCAGAATTTCGAGAGGCAGGCAAGAGCGAAACCACAATAACAATAAATGAAAGGAGTGAAACCATGAAGAAACGGTTAGTTAAGACGTTACATTTTGAAAATGGTAAGTTGTATGCTACAACGCAAGGGAGAAGGATCCTCTTGGCAGAGTGTCGGCCTAAAGTTGAGATATATGAGCATGAGACAGATATACCGGTATTGGGAAGACAAAGTTATACGGTAAAGAAACGGCACATTTCAATCGTGATATGCAGCGATATGGAGTATACACGGGATGTGGACGAGAAGTTTCTTCGCACGGTATCACAATTTGAATTATCAGCGGATATCCAGAGAGAGGATGGAGTGTTCGAAAATATTGTATTTGACAGTTTATATCCGGTAGAAATAGATTTAGATATTGACTGGATATTTGAAACGGAAAATCAAACGCTTATCCGGAAACTGTTAGAGGTATGAGTGTAATCATTTTTTAAGTTGCGCTGGCGCAACACCGGAGCAAATATTGAATAAGAGATCAACAGGGCAAACACCCTGTTTTTTTAATGTCCAAAAACTTATGACGATTAAACTGTGTGAATATGTCGGGGGCAGACAGTTAAATGCCCGGTGTGGCTACGGTTAAAGCCAGGAAGGAGTAAATGTGAAACTTGAAGAACTGTTAGGAGAAGAACTGTATGCGCAGGTAAAAGCAAAGCTGGATGCGGCCAACGAAAAAATCGAAAATAAAAAGGATTATGTTCGATATGTTGACTTATCCGAGGGCAATTATGTCAGCAAGGAACGCTATAGTGGTGTGGCCGGCGAAAAGGAAGGCTTGGAGGGTCAGATTACTACGCTGAACAAAACCATTGCAGATTTGAAAAAGAATAATGCTGACAATGAGGACTTGCAAAAGACAATTGCTGATTTGCAGGAAGATTTGAAGAACCAGCAGAAAGCGAATGAAACTATCATTCGTACAAATGCTTTGAAGGAGAAACTTTCCGGCGAGGGCGTGCTGGATCCGGATTATCTCATCTATAAGGCAGGCGGACTTGATAAATTTACGTTTGACAAGGAAAATAAGCCGGTCGGGGTGAGTGATGTTGTAAAGACATACAAAGAGGATTCCACGATGGTGCATCTTTTCAAACAGGATACCAAACCACCCTATCATCCAAAGGGTGGTGAAGGCGGTGGGGCAAGTAATCCATTTGCCCAAGAAACATTCGACATGACGAAACAAAGTGAGATGTTTCGCGAGAACCCGGAACAGGCACGTGCGTTAGCCGCGGCCGCCGGAGTAGAATTATAAGAAAGGAACAGGTGAATTAAATGGGAACAACATTAGCAGACGTGATCGTACCGGAAATCTTTAATCCGTACGTAGTAAAAAGAACAATGGAGCAATGTGCTCTGTTGAATAGTGGGATCATTGTCAATGACCACGAATTTGATAAATTGGCAAGCCAGCCGGCACCGGTGGTCAATATGCCATTTTATCAAGATCTTACCGGTGAATCCGAACAGATCATTGAGGGAGTAGACTTAAATGATGCAAAGATTACATCGAAAAAGGATGTAGCAGCGATTATCCGCCGTGCTAAAATGTGGAGTGCTACCGATCTGTCCGCTGCATTGTCAGGAAAAGATCCATCCAAAGTGATCGGAGACCTGGTAGCACAGTTCTGGGCGCGTGATATGCAGAAAGAATTGATTGCTATCCTTACCGGAGTATTTGGAACCATTCCGGAAGTAAAGGGAGACAGTCCGAAAGCAGCGGAGACGAGACTGGAATCGAATATCCTTGATATTTCCGGAAAAAGCGGGGCAGCAGCAAACTGGAGCGGATCCGCTTTTATCGATGCCGAACAGCTCTTAGGAGATGCAAAGACACAGCTCTTAGGAGTAGCGATGCATAGTGCGACAGAGGCATCGTTGAAAAAGGCGAATCTGATTGAGACCGTACAGCCGTCTAATGATGTGGCTTTTGGTACTTATCAGGGAAAACGAGTGATCGTTGACGACGGTTGCCCGGTAGATACTAAAAAAGGGATTTATACTACGTATCTGTTTGGAGAGGGTGCAATTGCCCTTGGAAATGGTAATCCGGAAGGATTTGTGCCGACAGAAGTGGATCGCGATAAGAGGAAAGGATCCGGAGTGGATTATATTATTAACCGCCGTACGAACATTCTTCATCCACGTGGCATTGCGTTTACTAACGAAAATGTGGCAAAACCGGAAGGACCATCTCGTACTGAGCTGTCCGATCCGGTAAACTGGAAGCCGGTTTACGAAAGTAAGCAGATCCGTATCGTTGCATTCAAGCACAAACTTGGATAGGATGTGGTCAGATGGATGTATTGAATCTGGCAAAACTCAAAAAGGTTCTTGGACTCCAGGGCACGGATAAAGACGATGCTCTGGAGTTTGTTATGGAAGATGTGGAAGAATCCATTCGGAATTACTGCAACGTTAAGGAAGTGCCTGCCGGTCTGACCCATACGGCGTACCGCATGGCTATGGATCTGTACCGCAATGAAAATGTAGGTAAGGAAGATGAGGCGCTGATGGTAACTTCATTGACAGAAGGTGATACGGCTACCGGATTTAGCAAGCAGGCATCTACCGAATACACACAGTCTGTCTTGAAGAACTATGAAAGCCAGTTAAGACGATACCGTAAGGTGGTGTTTCGATGAAAGCATTGGACAAAGCAAGGAAGATACATCAAAGAATGGTAGAAAATCTTTACGAGGACAAATGTTCGGTGATTGAAAAGCAGGAAGTGTTTGACGAGACCCGAAAAATCCATAAGGATAAAGAGGTTGAGGTGATCAAAGAGGAACCTTGCAGGCTGTCTTTTGAGACGTTAAAAGCTGATGAGGAGGCAAACCCGGCGCAAAAGGTGGTGCAGGACACGAAGTTGTTTTTGCGTCCGGATATTGTAGTCAAAGAAGGAAGCAAGATCGTGGTGAAGCATAATGGCAGAGAGGACATATATGCAAGATCCGGAATCCCGGCAGTATATGTGACGCATCAGGAAATTATGCTAAAACCGTTTGAGAGGTGGTCCTAATGGGAACAGGCATTGATACCAGCGAATTAAAAAAGCTGAGACAATCTTTGGAAAAAGCACGAGTGTCCGATGAATTTTGTAAAGGACTGGCAAAGGAACTGGCGGCGCGTCTTTTGCGAAAGGTTGTCAAAAGAACTCCGGTCGGAGACTATAGTGACACGTATGAATTTGTTGATGCCGGAGACGGAAAGTTCTTACAAGAATCCGGAAAACTTGGTGGAGAACTGCGCCGGGCATGGCTCACGGAGAATACATTGGAAGTCCGAGGAAACGGAGGCGTGTATACGATCACGATTCAGAACTCGATGTTTTACGCGTCTTATGTAGAATATGGACACCGGCAGCAGCCGGGCAGATATGTACCGGCAATCAATAAGAAGCTGAAAGAGCCGTTTACCCCCGGTAAATTTATGCTGACAAAGTCCGAAGAGGAAATCCGGAAGATGGCACCACGGTTTGTTGAAAAGAAAGTAGAGGAATGGCTTATGGAGGTTTTCAATGGTAAATAAACTTGTGGATGGTATCACCAGAGCGATCCATCATCAATTTGGCCAAGAATATCATATTTACACAGAGAACAAAGAGCAGGAGATGAAAGAACCCTGCTTTTTTGTTTCCTGTGTATCTACTGATGATAAGAGGGTGCTTGGAAACCGGTATAAACTTACAAATAAGTTTTGTATCCAATACTTTCCGTGCTCAGATGAGCCGAAACGAGAGTGTAATACGATCCGTGATGCCTTGGTAATGGCACTGGGGTATATAGAGGTAGAGAAAGAAGGCTTGGTGGAAGGAACACAGTTTTCGGCAGAATATACGAATGATTTTTTGACGGTGTTTGTCAATTATGATTTTTATGTATACCGAAAAACGGACAAAGAGCAGAAAATGGAAGAACTTAATATGAAAGGTGGTTTGGCAAGTGGCAGACAGTAAGGCAAAAAGTCCGGCACAGACGTTTACCAAAGCGCAGTTGGTGGCAGCAAAGCGGTTTGAGTCGGATAAGGATTTGGTGAGTGCGCTGTTGGAAGATGAAAAACAGTATGCTCTCACAGAAGTAGAAACGATGATTGAGAATTACAAGAAAGGCAAGGTGGTCTAAATGGCGCTTGGAGGCGGAAGTTTTATTACGCAGAACAAAGTGCTCCCAGGGGCATATATCAATTTTATTTCCAGGACAAGAGCTACATCGGCATTAAGCGATCGAGGCGTGGTGACTATAGCTTTGGAATTGAATTGGGGAGCCGAGAGAGTGATCGAATTAACAAGTGATACGTTGCAGAAAGAGGCATTGAAGACGTTTGGGTATCCGTATGACAGCAATGAACTGGCACCACTCCGTGACATCTTTTGTAATGCAACCAAACTGTACCTGTACCGCTTGAATGCCGGCGGAAATAAAGCCGCTAATGATTTTGCAACGGCGAAGTGTGCCGGTACCCGAGGAAATGATATTAAGATCATGATTCAGGCAAATGTGGATGAACCGAGCAAATACGATGTATCTACGATTCTGGGTACATCGGTGGTTGATACACAGACGGTTACGGCCGCGAGTGAACTGAAAGACAATGATTTTGTTAGCTTTAAATCGGATGCAGTATTGAGCGCCACAGCAGCGACGGCATTAACCGGTGGAACAAATAAAACCGTTACGGGTACAGAGCATTCTGCATATTTGGCAGAGATTGAACCTTATGCGTTTAATGCGATTGGATGCATGGCATCGGATGCGGTTACTGCAAAACTGTATGCAGCATTTACGAAGCGAATGTGGGAAGAGGTTGGCGCAAAATTTCAGTGCATTGTATATAAGTATGCAGCGGATTATGAAGGCGTTATCAATGTAAAAAATGCCAAAGAAATTATTCCATGGGTACTTGGAGCCGAAGGCGGTTGTGCGGTAAACAAGTCCTGCACCAATAAAAAGTATGATGGAGAGGCAGAGGTGCAGACAGCATACACACAGACACAGCTCGAAAATGCAATCAAAGCCGGAGAATTTGTTCTTCATAAAGTAGGTGATGATGTCTGTGTGTTGACGGATATTAATTCGTTAGTCACGTTGACGGAAGAGAAAGGGGAAGTGTTCCAGTCCAACCAGTCAATCCGAGTTATGGCTCAGATTGCCAACGATATCGCGGCAATTTTTAAATCAAAGTATATCGGAAAGATTGCGAATGACATGCTGGGGCGTAATGCACTTTGGCTTGACATTGTACAGCATCACGAGAATTTACAGGATATTGGAGCAATCGAAGGTTTTTCCGGCGAAAATGTAACGGTGGAACCCGGTGAGACGAAAAAGTCCGTTGTGGTAAGCGACGTAGTAACTGTTGTTAATGCAATGGAGCAGTTATATATGACGGTTGTCGTCCAGTAGAGAGGAGTGAGATTATATTGACACAGCAGGAAATTGAACAGCTTACAAACAATACGAAGATGCTGGCAAAAGATTCCATATCGGCAAAGTTAGCACAGTGTTTTATTACGCTAAACGGTAATCGCTACAACTTCATGTCTATGACAAAGTTTGAAGCGAAGTTCAAAAAGAATAAAAAGAAAGTGGCCATTCTTGGAAAAACCGGTGCAGGAAACAAAGCAACGGGCTGGGAAGGTACATTTTCAGCGACCATGCATTACAATACATCCGTAATGCGGGAATTGATGGAGCAGTTTAAAGATACCGGGGAAGATGCGTATTTTGAGACGCAGATTTTGAATTATGATCCGACTTCGGCCGCAGAAATGCAGGAAGTAGATCTGATCGGATGCAATCTGGATGAGGGAATTCTGGCTAAGTTTGACGCAACGTCAGAGGATTCGTTGGATGAAGATGTCAGCGGTACATTTGAAGATTTCAAAATCCCGCGAAAATTTACGCTGCTTGATGGTATGTTGGATTAATGAATAATTTGAAAAAGGCGCATATCAAAAAGCATATGCGCCTTGATCATGAAAGGAGATCTTATGAGTAATTTAAGTTTGTTTTTAAAAGGAAATAAGAAAGTAAAAGAAAACGAAAAGCATGTGGCGACAACATCCATTTGCGACGAAAACGGTGTACCGGTACCGTGGGAATTTCGTCATGTTACATCAAAAGAAAACACAAGAATCCGAGAAAAATGTACGGTAGAAGTGCCTGTCAAAGGAAAGCCGAATGTATATCGTCCAAAACTGGATACAGATAAGTACATGGAGCAGTTGATCTGTAAGGCAGCAGTGTTTCCGAATCTGAATGATGCGGCATTGCAGGATTCATATGGTGTTAAAACTCCGGAAGACCTGCTCTATTGTCTGGTAGATGAACCGGGGGAGTATATCGATCTTTGTGCATGGATCCAGGATTTCCTCGGGTTTGAATCCACGCAGGAAAAGGTAGATAAGGCAAAAAACTAATCAATGAAGGAGATCCGGAAGCAAATTATGCATTTTACTGCTTGCATAAATTCCACTGGTCTCCTTCTTACTTTGTAAATTTGGATGAAAATGAAAAAGCCTTTGTAATTGCGGCGATTGATATTCGTGTAGAAAAAGAACGGGAAGAGCAGAAAAAAGCAGAGGCTAAGATGAAAAAGAGGTGAACCTATGGCTACGATATATTCTGCGATTCAGCTTCAAGACAAATTTACACCCGTCTTGAATAAAGTAATCAGCGCAGTAGACAATACAATCAATGCAATGGATCAGATGCAGGCTGCCATGAGTATGAATATGTCAGTGGATATGTCGGCGCTTAGTCAGGCAAGAGACCAGGTGGAACAGGCAAGAATCAGTATGGAGCGGCTGGAGAACACGGTAGCGGAAACAGAGCAACCGGTTCAACGCGTAAAAACGGGTTTTTCCAGTTGGCAGAAAGCAATTATCGTAGCTAATTCAGCGGTTGGCTTGATCAAAAACACAATTGGACGTTTGGGAATTGGGGACATGAGCGGTGCTTTTAACCGTATGGACACGATGTCGAGATTCTCAAAAACAGCATCCATTATGACTGGAGATACACAAATGGCGAATGCCGCACTGCAGGAATTGAAAGATAACACACTTGGAACAGCATATGGACTTGATGTTGCAGCAAAATCAACGCAAGGCTTTATGACGAGAGGGATGGATATTGGAAATGCTGCCGATCAGGTGAGGATTTGGTCTGACGCGGTATCTTTTTACGGCGAAGGAACCAATGAGCAGATGCAGAATGTAGTAGATGCGGTCGGAAAGATGTACTCGAAAGGTACAGTGGAAGCGGATCAGCTGGATCGATTATTTGATGCAGGAATCGGTGCGGCAGAAATGTATGCCAAAGCCGTAGGACGTTCGACAAGTGATGTTAAGAAAGACCTTTCAGATGGAAAAATCAGCTCAGTTGATTTTATTCAAACGGTAAGTGAGGCTTTGGACAAAGGTGTGTCTCACGGAGCAGCAAAGGACGCGGGGGGAACATGGGCTACCACGTTTTCCAACATGCACGCAGCATTTAACCGCGGCTGGGTAAGTATATTGCAGAGTGTCGATGCTTCCCTGGCGGCACATGGTATGCCAAGTTTGATGGAAATGGTTTCCGGCTTTGGACAGAAAGTGGAAAGTGTTATGAGTTCAGCCGGTGGTGTGATCAACCGGGTGATTGATATGGCGGTAAAGGTAGGAACCACGTTAGGGAAAGCTGGAGCCTTTGTGAAGGACAATTGGTCGCTGATCGCCCCGATTCTTACAGGAGTGATAACACTGCTTATTGCATATAATGCGGTTAAATTAATATCAGCCGGGATAACAGCTGTGCAAAGTGCAGCGGAGGGAATCCATGCGGCAGCGATAGCTTTTAGCACAGGGCAAACATTTGGAGCAGTAGCGGCGCAAACGTCATATAATTCAGCCATGCTGGCATGTCCGATAACTTGGATTGTGGTTGGAATTATCGCGGTAGCAGTTGCATTGAACCTTGTGATTGGAATGTATAATAAACTGCAGGGTACGCATATCAGTACAGTCGGAGCTATTTGCGGTACTTTTAATATTGCGATTCAGTTTATAAAAAATGTAGGTCTAGGAACAGCTAACGTTTTTATGGCTATAAAGAATGCGGTAGTTGCAATGGGACAGAATAGTGGAACCGTATTTTACAACCTGGGCGCTGAATTGCAGGAGTTCTGGTATGGTATGCTGGGAACGATAGTAGATGTTATACTTGGAATCTGCGATACCATAAATAAGATCCCTTTTGTCGACATTGATACTTCCGGGCTTCAAAATGCTGCCGGAGATTATGCGGCAAGGCAGTACGAGGCGCAGGCTGGGAAAAAGGAATACAAGGATATCGGGGAAGAGTTTACCAACGGTATGCTTACCTTTGAAACAGATGATGTGTTTTCGTCGGACTTTGTGCTTGATTCGTATAATTCCGGATATAAGTTTGGCGAGGGACTATCGAACAAAGTAAAAGGAACGCTTGATGATTTTACTAATTTTGATTTTACGAAAGATCAAAATGTAGATAAAGCAAAGGATTTTACGAGCAAGCTGGAAAAAGGTAAGTTGGGATCCAATGCAGCGGCGACGGCTAAAAATACGGATAAGATGTCAAAGTCCCTTGCGGTCACTGCGGAAAATATCAAGTATTTACGTGACTTTGCCACGGAAAAGAGCATCAATCGGTATACATCGACGACGGTTCGAGTAGAAATGCACAATCAAAATACTATTAGCAGTGATCAGGATATTGATGGTGTAGTAAATCGATTGAAGAGCAGAATACAGGAAGAGTTTGATTCTTCCGGAGAGGGGGCACATTGATGTATGAAATATGGTTTGGCGACGTAATGTTCCCGGTAGCACCGGAGACGATCAAAACATCGATTGCTGGGAATAACACAACATTTAATTTGATCAATGAATCCGAAGTAAATCAGATCAAGGGAATGAAATTAACCGGATATAGTTTTGAATTAATGATTCCAGCAGTATCCTATCCTTGGGCGGTTTATACTAACGGATTTCAAGCCCCCGATTATTATCTTTCCGTATTGGAAAGTTTTAAGAAAAAGAAAAAGCCTTTCAAATTCAAAGTAATCCGGAAGGATTATGCCGGTAATCCAACCTGGGACACAAATGTGGATGTTACGTTAGAATCCTATGAGTATGAAGATGATGCGGAAGAAATGCTGGACATCAAAGTGTCGATTGAATTAAAGCAATATAAGAAGTTTGGCACGAAGAAAGTAAAAGTACGAAAGGGAAAGATGCGCCGCTACAATGTGGACACGACAAAACGAAAGATTGTAAAATCTTACACGACAAAAAAAGGAGATACCTTGCGGATGATCGGTAAAAAAGTGTACGGTGTCAATTCAAAGAACAATGCAGAGGTGCTCTACAAAAAGAACAAAAAGAAATTTGCAAGTGTTTTAAAAACTAAGTTTGCCGGAAAGTTTACCAAAAGGTTATATACAACATCACTTCCGGCGGGTATCCGGATATCGGTACCGGGACTGTATGAGAATATGCTAAGTGAAATGGTTACTCGGAGGTGACAGGCATGGCAGATATCATTGATATAGCTTCCGGAGAAGTTGGAACGAAAGAAAGTGCAGGGAACCGTACAAAGTATGGACAATACACCGGTTCAAATGGGGCAGCATGGTGTCATTCTTTCGTGTCATGGTGCGCTAACAAAGCAGGAGTCGGAACCGATATCGTCCCAAAGACAGCAAGTACGGATGCCGGCATGAATTGGTTTAAGAAAAAGAAACGGTTTAAAGCAAAAGGGGAATATACACCAAAGCGAAATGATCTGGTGTACTTCAAAACCGGGCGTTCTCATGTTAGCGTTGTGGAGACTGTAAGTGGAACGAAACTGCATACCATCGAAGGAAATAGTTCTAACATGGTGAAGCGGCGAGTGTATGATCTGACAGAGCCGACGTTGACCGGGTATGGAATAGTCAGCGATTACATAAAATCCTCGAGTGGTTCGTCCAATGAGAAAAAGAAAAATCAGAGCGCAAAAAAAGAATTAAAGGCTTTAAAAGAATACCTCAACAAAACAAAGAAAGAGTCAAAGACCTCGGAAAAGGTAGAATGTTTTGAGATAAAGTCCGTAAATCCACATAATAAAGTGAACATAGACCTAATGGTGTATCATAAGAAAAAGTATTATGCTTTGCCGGCAAAAGATGGAATGTCTGTAACGTGGCAAAGAAAAAATACCCCGGGAAAGCTGACATTTACGACTTATACCAATAAAATATCCTGTGGTGATATGGTCACGTTGAAGATTAACTCAAAGCCATTTTTTGCGGGGTTTGCTTTTATAATCAAACCGAACGCAGATGAAATGGTTGATGTAACAGTCTATGATCAGCTGAGATACTTTAAGAACAAAGACTCATATTTGTACAAGAAGAAAACCGCTACAAAATTGCTTCGGATGATAGCTAGGGACTTTAAACTGAAAACGGGTACAATTGCAAATACAAAAGCCCTAATATCACGTATCGATGTAGATCAGACATTGTTTGATATTGTACAAAATTCGTTGGATGACACTACATGGGTGACGGGGAAAATTTATACGCTGTACGATAACTATGGAAAGTTGATGCTTCGCCAACCATGGAAAGTAAACATTCTGATTGATGAAGAATCGGGTCAAAGTTACGACTACTCGATAAGTATTGATAAAGATGTCTATAGCCAGGTTAAACTCGCGTACGAAAATAAAAAAACCGGAAAACTGGATGTGTACATAAGCAAAAGCACAAAATTGATCAACAAATATGGAGTACTGCAATATTACGAAAAAATTGACAGCCCCAAACTTGGAAAACTAAAAGGAAAAGTGCTTTTACAGATGTATAATAAAGCATCCAGAACACTGTCTATATCCGGAGCATGTGGTTCAATTAAGGTAAGAGCCGGGTGTTTGGTGCCGGTGATTATGAAACTGTATGATCAGAAGGTATCATCGTATCTTTTGGTGGACAAAGTAACGCACAAATTTAATAACGGTCAGCACATTATGGATCTGGAATTGAGTGGAGGTGGTTTTGATGGCCAATGATAGTTTGAATACGCTGATTAAAAGACTGGCTATTGCAGCAGTAGAACAGAAACAGTTAAGCACGTTCATTGTGGGGAGTGTTGTGCCAGCCTCTCCATTAAAAATCAAAATAAATCAGAAACTGTTTATAGACAAGGAGTTTTTCACAATGACACAAACAGCGAAAGATGCAAAATTAGAAAAAGGCGACAAAGTGGCACTTATAAGGGCATATGGTGGACAGTCGTACCTTTTGATTGATAAGGTGGTGTGACCATGTTACCAGATACAGAGTATTATGATCCGGAGGAGGAAACGGAAGAAGATTTGCAAGAAGAGAGTATTCCGGAAAAAACATATCGTCTCAATTTTGAAACCAAGACAATTGGTGGATATATAGATGATATGGAAGCGAGAAAACAGGCTATTATGAAGATTCTTCTTACAGAATATGGAGTATATCAGATTTATAGTGAAGAGGATTATGGTCGTATTTATGAAGATCTGATAGGAAAGCCGATGACATATGCGGTAAGTGAAGTTAAGGCACGGATCCGTGAAGCGATATTGACAGACGAACGCTTTGAAACGGTTGATTTTACAGAACAGAAGATCAATGGTCGAAAAGCAGCTTTTGACATTGTCGTGACTTGTGCAGATGGAGAATCGCTATCCATGGAAGGAGTTGAGTTAAATGTTTGACGATAAAACACAGGACGTAATAATGGATGAAATGTTGGATCAAGCGGATCCGGAGAAAGACACACGTCCTGGATCTATTATCTATGATGCAATCGGTCCAATGGCGGCAGAACTTGAACAGGTGTATGCAGACATGGGTTTAATTGAGGACGAGTGCTTTGCGGATACGGCATCTTATTACTATTTGATAAAAAGGGCAGCAGAACGTGGGATTTTTGTAAAAGAAGGAACGTCCGCTGTTTTAAAAATAAAGATCGTACCGGCAGATTTAGAGATTCCTATCGGGAGTGAATTCAACATCGGTGAGCATAATTATACTGTTACTGAAAAGTTTTCAGATGGTTATTATGCAATAACGTGCTCCGAAGCAGGAACAGAGGGTAATGAGGTTAAGGATGAAATAATACCAATGGATGGGGATGGCGATATCGAAGAGGTGACATTTGATTCAATCCTTGTATCAGGGACAGATGATGAGGATGAGGAAGCTCTTCGAGAGCGATATTTTGACTCTTTCAATGAAGTGGCGTTTGGCGGGAATCGAAAAGAATACCAGGAAAAAGCAGACAGCTTTCAAACCGTTGGCGGTTGTAAGGTAATCCCTGTTTGGAACGGTGGCGGAACTGTTAAATTAGTGATAACAGGAGCAAATCATAATGTGCCATCTGCTGTTGTAGTAACAGAACTGCAGGAAGCATTTGATCCGACACAGGACGGAACAGGAGTTGGCTTGGCGCCGATTGGACATGTGGTTACCGTCGAGGCAGCAGAAGAACAGACGGTAAATATCTCCTGCGGCTTAGTGTACCAAAGTGGATATGCCTGGGAAGATGTCAAGGATAGCGTTTCTTCTGCAGTCGAGAACTATTTTTTAGAGCTACGAAAGACATGGGAAGATGATACAGAGACCATTATTCGAGTGGGGCGCATTGAAAGCATTCTTTTAGCTATCAATGGAATTAGTGATGTATCAAGCGTAATGCTGAATGGAACTGCCGGTAATTTTACGGTGGATACCTATAAAATACCGAAAGTGGGTGATATAAGTGGATAGGCAATTGATAAACTACCTGCCTGAGTGGCTGCGAGATTTTAGCGAGATGAAAAAACTGGCAAGGGCAGAGCAGGATCAGGCAGAAAAACTCTGGAAAAGTTGCGAGAGTATATGGGATAACAATTTTATAGATACATTAGATTCACGTGGCTGTGATCGCTGGGAAGCGATGCTGCACATTAAACCTAAAGATTCATACACTTTAGCAGAGCGTCGTAATAACATAAAAAGTCGTGTTGTAGAGCAGCGACCGTTTACGGTGAAAAAATTAAGACAGATGCTGGAGGCTATCTGTGGTGCAGGAAAGTACGAACTTAGTATAGAGCCTGATAAGTATAAAATCACATGCAAGATTGAACTTACCAGTAAGAATATGCTAAGCGATGTACAAGAACTCCTGGCAAGAATGGTGCCTGCAAACATGGTTATAGATTTGAATCTGAAATACAATACCTATAAAATGTTGACTCAGTTTAGCCATAAACAACTAAAAGTATATACTCAAAGTCAATTGAGAGAGGAGGTAATGTGATGAAAACTACGGAGAATTATAAGCTGAAAAAGCCAGATGCAGATGATTTTTATAATATTGATGATCAAAATGAGAATATGGATATCATTGATGCAAAACTGGCAACTATGTCGTCCGGCATAGCACAAAATGTAGAGGAACTGTCGCAGGTAAAAACGAAGCTGGAAACGAAACCATCTTATGAAGAGGGAGTGTTTTCTCCCTCAATCATGAATGGAAGTGTTGTACCATCCTTAATCAAGGCAGAGTACAAAAAAGTGGATAGAATCGTATACATAGCAATTAAATTTTTTTTTAATACGGCGATTGATACGACACAAATAGGAGGAATTTTAGGCCTGCCGTTTGTTGTTTCGGAAGAAAATGCAACAGGTGGATTCTATCCACTTTCCGCCAAAACCAATAATGGTAATTATTCTGGTATAGTAGCGTTTGATAACTATATGGATGTTTCGCCTGCTGTTGCTGGTATTAGCGATTTGCTTGGTCATCAGTCTACAAATATAATTCGACTGTATGGTCAGTATGAAACAACAGCATAAGCATAGAGAGGAGGTCAGAAACATGGACGTGATACAAAAAGCAACTGTAGATATGCTTACAAACACAAGTGTGTCTATCCTGACGCAAAAGTTTGTCAAAGTTGATGGCAAAGAGATACAGTTAGGAGCAAACCACCGGAAAGCATATGTGAATACAGAAGCAGGAAGACAGGCCTTGATGTCAGAGCAGGAAGAGGCTACGGTGCAGGCTGTATTTGCTATGTGGGGCGATGCTC
>OGPJ01000599.1_pt1 | contig 28408 bp, 26 predicted proteins | sample 1552831 | NCBI WGS metagenome assembly OGPJ01 (sample SAMEA2579914, study PRJEB22360) | human gut metagenome | biome: human gut; feature: human-associated habitat; material: faeces | place: Denmark | collected 2008/2010
CAATACCACACGAACCCCCCGGCCTCCTGCACCGGCTCCGCCGCCGTAATTCGGGTCTACGCCGGCATGACCGAACTGGTCGTACCGTGCACGTTTCTGGGAGTCAGACAGCACTTCGTACGCTTCGTTGACTTCCTTGAATTTTTCTGCTGCTTCTTTATCGTCCGGATGCAGGTCAGGGTGATATTTCCGTGCCATGGTCTTGAACGCTTTTTTGATCTCGTCCTCGGAAGCACCCTTTTGCAGCCCCAGCACCTCGTAATAATCCCGTTTTTCTGCCATGTCTGCTGGCTCCTTTCCCTTGAACAGACCCGATCGGAATCCGGCTGTTCTTCTATGGCAATACCGCACAAAGATTGTGCGACAGATGCGTCGTCAAATTTCTCGTCAGATGAAACAAAAAGCGGAGTGAATACTTGATGTATTCACGAGCATTTTTGTGAAATATGACGGGAAATTTGCAAGCAGATGGCGTGCAAAGTCGCCAGACGCTCTTTGTGCGGTATTGCCCTATTTATGTTACGCTGTGTCCGCTTGCAGCGGCACACCGTGCGGGGAGTCCCCATATACGACGATGTCGGGACAAGCCGAAACCTGCCCCGTCACCGCCGTTCTATTCACAGCGGCACGTCATATTTCATGCCGCTGCGTTTCATTCTTAAACTTCCTTGAAGTCTGCGTCAACAACGCCGTCATCACCGGAACCGCCGTTCGGGTTGCCGCCCATATTCGGGTCAGCACTGTTAAAGCCTGCGGAACCGCCCATGTTCGGATCAGCACCCGGCTGACCGCCGTTCTGCTGGTATACCTTGGAGGACAGTGCGTAGAATGCCTGCTGCAGGTCGTCGGACTTTGCCTTGATCGCTGCGGCATCATTTCCGCCCAGTGCACTTCTCAGGTCTGCGATCTTGCTCTCGATTGCGGACTTTTCGTCTGCCGGAACCTTGTCGCCGAATTCCTTCAGAGCGTTCTCGCACTGGAAGCACAGGCTCTCTGCGTTGTTCTTGGTATCTACTTCTTCACGACGCTTCTTGTCGTCTTCTGCATACTGCTCTGCTTCCTTGACAGCCTTGTCGATGTCCTCCTTGGACATGTTGGTGGAAGCAGTGATCTTGATGTCCTGTTCCTTGCCGGTGCCCAGATCCTTTGCAGTCACGTGTACGATACCGTTCTGGTCGATGTCGAATGTTACTTCGATCTGCGGTACCCCTCTCGGAGCCGGTGCAATGCCGTCCAGACGGAAGGTGCCCAGCTGCTTGTTGTCCTTTGCGAACTCACGTTCACCCTGCAGAACAACAATATCTACTGCGGACTGGTTGTCTGCCGCAGTGGAGAAGATCTGGCTCTTCTTGGTCGGAATGGTGGTGTTTCTCTCAATGATCTTGGTGCAGACACCGCCCATGGTTTCCAGACCCAAAGACAACGGTGTAACGTCCAGCAGCAGCAGACCGTCCTTGACATCGCCGCCGAGGACACCGCCCTGATATGCAGCACCCAGAGCAACGCATTCGTCCGGATTGATGCCCTTGAACGGTTCCTTGCCCAGCTTCTGGCGAACAGCTTCCTGTACTGCCGGAATTCTGGAAGAACCGCCGACCATCAGGATCTTGTTCAGGTCAGACGGGGACAGACCGCTGTCAGACAGAGCCTGCTGTACCGGCCCCATGGTAGCGTCTACCAAGTCCTTGGTCAGTTCGTTGAACTTTGCAACTGTCAGGTTCATATCCAGGTGCTTTGCACCGGTTGCATCAGCGGTGATGAACGGAATGTTGATGTTGGTGGTGGTGGTGGAGGACAGCTCGATCTTTGCCTTTTCTGCGGCATCTTTCAGACGCTGTACTGCCATCTTATCGTTGGAGAGGTCAATGCCCTCAGTCTTCTTGAATTCTTCTACCATCCAGTTGATGATTCTCTGGTCGAAGTCGTCGCCGCCCAGACGGTTATTACCTGCGGTAGCCAGAACCTGCTGTACGCCGTCGCCCATTTCGATAATGGAAACATCGAATGTACCGCCGCCGAGGTCGTATACCATAACTCTCTGGTCGTCTTCCTTATCGATACCATAAGAAAGTGCAGCAGCAGTCGGCTCGTTGATGATACGCTTTACAGTCAGACCTGCGATCTGTCCGGCGTCCTTGGTTGCCTGACGCTGAGAGTCGGTGAAGTATGCCGGAACAGTGATAACTGCTTCGGTTACCGGCTGACCCAGATATGCTTCTGCATCGGTCTTCAGCTTCTGGAGGATCATTGCGGAAATTTCCTGCGGGGTGTACTTCTTGCCGTCAATGTCAACCTTGTAGTCAGAACCCATGTGACGCTTGATGGAGGAAATGGTACGCTCCGGATTTGCAATTGCCTGACGCTTTGCGGTCTGACCTACCAGACGCTCACCATTCTTGGAGAAGCCGACAACAGACGGCGTAGTTCTCGCACCTTCTGCGTTGGGGATTACGACTGCATTACCGCCTTCCATAACGGCAACGCAGGAGTTTGTTGTACCCAAGTCAATACCAATAATCTTTCCCATAGTAAATTCTTCCTTTCTGTATCTCCGTTTCCCCTGCGGAAAAACGGGCAGATTTTCTCATTGAATAAATATATTTAAACTACCCTTGCGGATAGAAGTTTGCTTTACAGCCAGAACTCACTGCGGAGTGCGGTGAGTTCGTCTGCCGAAGCCGGCGTCTGATCTGCATGCTCCAGTGTGACAATATAATTGGCACCCATGTCACCGGTGATGCCATACAGGGCATATTCGCCGCTGTCGTTCCACCGGCACAGGCAGCAGCCTGCATCGACCAGTGTCGCTGTGACATCTGTCAGATCTGCCATAGAATCCACAATTTCCTGTGCATTCTGAAACAGCGGCTCCATGCTGATCAGGAGGTTTACAGTTTCCTGCGTTTCGGCGTTGTACAGCTGGTACTGATAACCGTCCGCTTTCAGCTGAATCGCTTTCCACGTCCACGCTGCCAACACGCTTTCCGGCGGCGTGTACAGTGTCTTTTCCGGATGCTGCTCTGCCATTGCCGCAGCAAATGCGGCGTAATCGTCAAAGCTCTGCCCAGCTGCCTCCGTGGCTTCTATCGCTTCGGTTGCTGCTTCCGTTACCGGCTCCGCAATGGTTTCCAGTGCCGGTGCAGTACCGGTGCCGGCAGGCTGTTCCAATTCCTTGGAATCACACCCTGTCAGCCACGCCACTGTCAGCAGCATCGCCGCCGTCATGAGGGACGCTGTGTGTTTCTTCACGTTGCTGCCTCCTGCCTACACAGAAACGGCAACCATTGCCGGACGGATCAGCCGATCCCCCAGCAGGTATCCTTTCTGGAACACCTCGCAGACCTTGTCGCTCTCGTAGTCGCTGTCGTCCACCTGCTTGATCGCATTGTGAAGGTTCGGGTCAAAGGTTTCACCCAGTGCGGCAACTTCTGTCACGCCCAGCTTTTCGAATGCTTTCTGGATCTGTGTGAATGTCAGTTCCACGCCCTTTTTATAGTTCTCATCAGCACAAGGTGCTTCCAGAGCCCGTTCGAACGTATCCATGACATTCAGCAGTTCCTTTACACAGTCCACCTTGGCATCACCGTAGATCTTCTTTTTCTCCTCGGTGGTGCGGTTGCGGTAGTTCTGATACTCTGCCATCAGCCGCAGGTGCTGGTCTTTTTGTTCCGCCAGTTCTGCTTCTTTCTGTGCCAGTGCATCTTTCAGGTCTTTTTTCTTCTTCTTTTTGTCGTCCTTGCCGTCCGCAGCCTTGGTTTCCCCGGCTTTGACTTCCGGTGCAGCAGCTTCTTCCGGTGCGTTCTCTGTCTTTGCATCTTCCGGCTGCTGTGCTTCGGTTTCCGGCTTCTTGGTTTCCTTTTCGTCTGCCATTGCTAACACGTCCTTTCTATTGTTCCGGCTTGGGATCCTTTGGCGGCTCCGTCTGCCCGATACATTCCAGTTCCGGCGGCGGCGTATCGTCGTCGTCCGAAATCAGGTGTGAGATTTTTTCGGTAAAATATTCTATATAAGGTATCACTTTGGCGTAATTCAGCCGCATCGGTCCGATGACACCCAGCGAGCCGGCGGTGTGATCGCCTTTCTGATACTTGGAAACGATCATACTGGAGTTGCCGATGACGAAATCATTGCCTTCCTCACCGAACATGACCTTGATGCCCTGAAACGAATCGTCCAGCAGTCCGGACAATTCCTGTTTGTGCATCATGAACTTGGCGACTTCCGCCTTGTCCAGATCGTCACAGGAGAACAGATTCTGCTCACCGGTCATATACAACTCATTCTGCTGCAAATCCTTGGACATTTCGCAAATGCCCTGCACCAGCGGACTTAACGTCATCATGTAAGTGCCCATGGCGGTAATCATCTGTTCCAGCTTTTCTTCCGACAAGTCGGAAACCGAAACGCCCTCCAGATTTTCCTCCATGAAGTGCTTGAAAAAGTCCATGTGTTCATGGGTGAGGTCAAACTGTAACCGGCAGGCACGATTCTTGATCTTGCCGTCCGATGTGATCAGCAGCACCACATACATGCGTTTCCCTGTAGGGATCACGTCCACTTTCGAGATCACCGAATATTTCGGTGCGAAGTTGGAAACCACGGTGGCACACTTGGTGATCTGGGAAAGTGCCGTGGTGGCACTTTGCAGGATCAGGTCTTCTGTCAGCTGGCTCTCATCGCCCAGCATCTCGTCCAGCCGGTCCCGTTCCTCTTGGGGGAGCGTTCCCTCGGCACTGATCTCCTCGATGTACATGCGGTACCCATTAAAGGTAGGCACACGCCCCGCAGAGGTGTGCGGCTGTTCCAGATACCCCAGTTCTTCCAATACCGCCATGTCGTTCCGGACAGTTGCCGCAGACACATGAATGTCCGGTAACTGCGAGATCGTTTTCGACCCCACGGGCTCACCGGTCCGAATATACAGATCGACTACCGCCGATAGAATTCTTCGTTTTCGTGCATCCACAATAACCATCCTTTCTGGCAGATTCACTTTTAAAGTGTTAGCACTCATTCTCTCTGAGTGCTAATATAAATTTACCATGATTCCGGACGATTGTCAAGGGCTTTTTCAACTTTTGTATGAATGCACAAAATTGTATTTATAAAAATGTACATTTTGTGCAAATTTGAAGCCTGTTTGCAAAGTTTGTGCGATTTGTCACCCGATTTCTCTTTCAAATAGGTTGACAAATAAGGCCGACTGTGCTATAATGGGAACGTTGCAGCGTTAGCACACGCTTTGCGGCGGGGAATTTCCCGCAAGCCGACGCTCTCCAATCCAATCCAGAAAGGACTTTTTCCTATGAAACAGCAAACACAGACCGCAGCTGCCGAATCCGGCATGACTGCCAAGAAGACCCAGCACCAGAAGATCGTGGCAATGGTGCAGATTGCCCTGTTCGCGGCGATCATTGCCGTATGCTCATGGATCCAGATCCCCATGACCGTGCCGTTCACCATGCAGACCTTTGCCGTGTTCTGTGCCCTCGCCACACTGGGCGGCAAGGGCGGCACCATTTCCATTCTGATCTATATTGTACTGGGAGCCGTGGGCGTTCCGGTATTTGCCGGCTTTACCGGCGGCATCGGCATTCTGTTCGGCACCACCGGCGGCTACATTATCGGTTTCCTGTTCACCGGTCTGCTCTACTGGCTGATCACCCACTTTTTCGGGGAGAAGCTGCCGGTAATGATTCTGGCACTGGTGCTGGGGCTGGCGGTGTGCTACGCCTTTGGTACTGCGTGGTTCATGATCGTATACGCCAAGAATTCCGGTTCTGTGGGACTGCTGACTGCACTGGGCTGGTGCGTATTCCCGTTCATTCTGCCGGACTGCGTAAAAATGGCTCTGGCAATCCTGATTGGAAAGCGGCTCCCGAAGCGGCTGATCCAGCGTGTATAAACTACGGCCGCACCACGGCTTGTGCTCGGCGTTTTTCTGCGGGCACGGCTACAGCGAAGCATTTACCGCAAACATGACGGAAATGCTGCGGCTGTTCCGGCAGGATGACCCATATATCACCCTGACCGGCGGCACGGACTGCATCTGTGCCAGCTGTCCCCACAGCCTGTCCCATGTGTGCGATGCGGCGGAAAAGGTACAACGCTATGACAGTGCCGTTCTCATGTTCTGCGGTCTTTCTGTGGGCAGTGTCCTGCGGTGGAGCGAATTTACCGACCGGGTAAGCCGGCACATTCTGGAACCGGGACTGCTACAGGACATCTGCGGCGATTGCCAGTGGTATTCTATTTGCGGAAGCACTAAATAATATAGGAAACACGTGCGTATATTCAACGATATATGCACGTGTTTTGTATTTTTATATTGACTTTTTATATTCCGAGCAGGGACGCACCATCTTCCTGGAGATCAGTACAACGACATACTATAACAATATGCAGGAATGGCTGGACGAACTTAGCCAGTACAGTACCAGAGAGCACGAGATCGCAGTGCAGGATGAATCCTGGCTGATCGACTACTATCCCGACAACGAAGAACGCACCCTATACGGCATTATGCCCGACAGCGGTGCAGATTATGCACTGATGATCTGGCGGGATGACGGCGAAAAGGACACTCAGAACGACCTGATGACTGTCAGGGAGGCACTGGGGATTTAGAGAATCCTTCCCGATTATTTTCATTCTCACAAAACACTTGACATTTCCGCAGTTTTCCGGTACAATATAAAAGATACCAATGCTGTATACAGCAAGCAAATTCAAACAAGGGAGAATACGAAAATGTTGACCAACGATCAGAAAAGCATGGATAAAATCGTAAACCTCTGCAAGTCCCGCGGCTTTGTATACCCGGGCTCTGAGATCTACGGCGGTCTGGCAAACTCCTGGGACTACGGCCCTCTGGGTGTGGAACTGAAAAACAACATCAAGCGTGCATGGTGGCAGAAGTTTGTACAGGAGTCCCCTTACAACGTCGGTCTGGACGCTTCGATCATTATGAATCCGGAAACATGGGTGGCTTCCGGTCATCTGGGCGGTTTCTCTGACCCGCTGATGGACTGCAAGTCCTGCAAGACCAGACACCGTGCGGACAACCTGATTGAAGATTTCGACGGCACCAACCCTGCCGGCTGGACCAATCAGCAGATGATGGACTATATCCGCGAAAAGCAGATCCCCTGCCCGAACTGCGGCAAGACGGACTTCACCGACATTCGGCAGTTCAACCTGATGTTCAAGACCTATCAGGGTGTAACCGAGAATTCCAAGTCCGAACTGTACCTGCGTCCGGAAACTGCACAGGGCATCTTTGTAAACTTTGCCAATATCCAGCGTACCACCCGCAAAAAGCTGCCGTTCGGCGTGGCTCAGATCGGTAAGTCTTTCCGAAACGAGATCACTCCGGGTAACTTCATCTTCCGCGTCCGCGAATTCGAGCAGATGGAACTGGAGTTCTTCTGTAAGCCGGACACCGATCTGGAATGGTTCCAGTACTGGAGAAGCTACTGCAAGAACTTCCTGCTGACACTGGGTCTGAAGGAAGAAAACCTGCGGCTGCGTGACCACGATCCGGAGGAACTGTGCTTCTACTCCAAGGCAACCACCGACTTCGAATACAAGTTCAGCTTCGGCTGGGGCGAACTGTGGGGCGTTGCAGACAGAACCAACTACGACCTGACACAGCATCAGGAACACAGCGGCAAGTCGCTGGAATACATGGATCAGGAAGAAAATACCAAGTATATTCCTTACGTTATCGAGCCTTCTCTGGGCGTAGAGCGTCTGTTCCTGTCCATTGTGACAGAAGCTTATGACGAAGAAGTGGTAGATGCAGAAAAGAACGACACCCGTGTGGTAATGCACCTGCATCCGGCACTGGCACCGTACAAGGCTGCGGTTCTGCCGCTGTCCAAGAAGCTGGGCGACAAGGCTCGGGAAGTATACGCCGTTCTGGCAAAGCACTTCTCTGTAGACTACGACGAAACCGGCTCTATCGGTAAGCGTTACCGCCGTCAGGACGAGATCGGTACTCCGTTCTGCATCACGGTAGACTTCGACACCATAGAAAAGGACAACTGCGTCACCGTCCGCGACCGCGACACTATGGAACAGGTTCGCATGCCGATCGATGAACTGGTAAGCTATTTGCAGGACAAGGTAACTCTGTAAGTTTCAGGAAATACACAGCAAATTTTCAAAGGGCACTCTCTGCTACAGAGGGTGCCCTTTTTCGGTCAAGCGGCGAGTCGCCGCTGACCTTACGCCCCAATTTCAACTGTAAAAAGGGTAGTGTTACGGCGGCAGCAGCCAGCCCGTCGCCCAGCGGTAATGGCGACGGCAGACTTGCCCAAGGATAGCAAGCCGCCTGTATGCCCCGCCGGGGGATTTTTGTTGGTGGAAACTTCGGGTGATACTTGAATCTTATAATACAAGTGGAATGCGAACTCTTTTCTTTTTTTGCTTCTTTTTTTCTTTTCAGTAAAGAAAAAAAGAAGCGTAACTCCTTGTGAAATCGGTTGGCTGCTGTAGAGAGAAAAGAATCCCTCCACCAGCTTCGCTGGTCCCCCTCGTACTGAGCGGTCCCCTCTGCCCTGCGGGCATCTCCCCACCCCGTGGGGAGTCACCCTTTTCAAGGGAGGCTTATATGCGAGCTTGCAAACGCCGTATGAAATAAAGTTACCCACCTGTATCGGAAAACACTTGAATATCAACATTAACAATACAGGCAAGGTCAACAATCGGCGTTGGCATGCCCTAGGCGGACAGCGAGGTACGAGCGAATTCCGCCGGACGGTTTCGACACGACAGCATTAGAAACTGCACAAAAATGTTTTTTCTATAATAGCCTCCCTTGAAAAGGGAGGTGGCTGCCCGTAAGGGCAGACGGAGGGATTTCTTCTGTGAAACCTGAAACAAAAGTAAAAGATTTCAGCAGAACCCCTCCACCGCCTCCCCTTTCAGGGGCGGCAATATTGAAAAAAGTCAACCGGCGGGGCGATGCGGGCATCGCCCCCTACTTCAAGAAGTCCCCTAACATAATAAAGCCGTAATTATCACCGCAAATCTCAACTCCCCCTTGACATTCCCCGAAAAATCTGGTATGATACAGAAAAACAAGAAAGGTTTTGAGATTATGGCACAATACGTCACCATTACCAGCGACAAGCGAAAAACGCCGGCTCTGCTGCTGTGTATTCTGGGATTTTTCGGGATTGCAGGACTGCACCGGTTCTATGTGGGAAAAATCGGCACAGGGCTGCTCTGGCTGTGCACCGGCGGCTTTTTCCTGATCGGAACACTGGTAGACCTGTTTCACATTCTGCTGGGCAAATTCCGCGACAATACCGGCGTGCCTCTGCGGCAATGAGCCGCCGCACCGCCTGCCTATGGAGCATCGGGCTGTTCCTTGGAGCAGTGCTGCTGGTCTGCCTGCACCGCCCGCTGCTGCACGTTCTGGAGGCTCTGCCGCTGCCGGACTGCACATTCTACCGAACCACCGGCTGGCTCTGTCCCGCCTGCGGAAATACCCGTGCGGTACTGGCTCTATGCAAAGGGCAGGTGCTCCGTTCGCTTGGCTGCAACCCCATGATCGGCACGCTCTGTGCTGCCCTGCTCTGCTGCTATGCGGAACTGGTCTGCACCGCCATAGGCAAACCACGGCAGATTCTTCCGCGGCGAACGGCCGCACTGGTAATTGTGCTTGCGATAGTGCTGGGGTATGACATCGTGCGAAACTTTTTTCCGGCGATCACACTATGCAAATAAAAACACCGCTTCCCAGACTGAGAAGCGGTGTTTTTTCATGCAGAAAACTGCATTTAAATTTCATGATTGTGTCGCTTGGAGATCTTCAGACGGTTCATTGCACGGTTCAGGGCAGCCTGACTGTGATAGTACTGCATAATGCTCTGCTTATGCAGCAGCCGTTCTTTCGCACGCTCGGCAGCCTCTGCGGCACGCTTGGCATCGATTTCTTCCGGCAGTTCGATGGCATCACCCAGCACCAGCACATAGTCCCGACGCACTTCGGCAAAGCCCTCGCTGATCGCCGCATAGTGCCATTCGCCGTCCACCAGATATTTCAGTTCTCCGGGGCTGACAATGGTGACCATGGACTCATGTCCCGGCAAAATGCCCATCAGACCGTCCACTGTCGGAAACACCAGCTGCTCTGCCGCACCTACATAGAACGGACGGTCAGATGCCAGAATCTCCAGCTGAAATGTGTTTGCCATAGTACATCCCTCACGATTCCTTCTTCATGCTCTCGGCTTTCGCGATTGCCTCGTCGATAGTGCCCACGTTGAAGAACGCATTTTCCGGCAGTTCGTCCATAGCACCCTCTACGATCATCTTAAAGCCGCGAATGGTTTCCCGCAGCGGTACGTACTTGCCCGGCAGACCGGTAAAGACTTCTGCCACGTTGAACGGCTGTGAGAGGAACTTCTGGATCTTACGGGCACGATATACTGCCAGCTTGTCATCCTCGTCCAGTTCTTCCATACCCAGAATTGCGATAATGTCCTGCAATTCCTTGTACCGCTGCAACAGTTCCTGCACCTTTCTGGCTACCTGATAGTGTTCTTCGCCCACTACGTCCGGTTCCAGAATACGGGAGGTGGATTCCAGCGGATCTACTGCCGGATAAATACCCTGTTCCACGATCTTACGGGACAATACAGTCGTCGCATCCAGATGTGCGAATGTGGTCGCCGGAGCCGGGTCAGTCAGGTCATCTGCCGGCACGTAAACTGCCTGTACAGAGGTGATAGAACCGTTCTTGGTAGAAGTGATACGCTCCTGTAGTTCGCCGACTTCGTTTGCCAGTGTCGGCTGATAGCCTACGGCAGACGGCATACGTCCCAGCAGGGCGGAAACTTCAGAACCTGCCTGTACATAACGGAAAATGTTATCGATAAACAGCAGCACGTCCTGATGCTTTTCATCACGGAAGTATTCTGCCATGGTCAGACCAGTCTGTGCCACACGCATACGGGACCCCGGCGGTTCATTCATCTGTCCGAATACCAGAGCCGTCTTTTCGATAACGCCGGAATCTTTCATTTCGTTCCACAGGTCATTACCCTCACGGGAACGTTCACCGACACCGGTGAAAATAGAATAGCCGCCGTGTTCGGTCGCAACATTGTGGATCAGTTCCTGAATCAGGACGGTCTTACCAACGCCGGCACCACCGAACAGACCGACCTTACCGCCCTTTGCATACGGAGCCAGCAGGTCAATGACTTTGATACCTGTTTCCAGAATCTCGACTACCGGACTCTGATCGCGGAACGACGGAGCCGGACGGTGGATCGGCCACTTTTCTTCGGTCTTGACTTCACCGGCATCATCGATCGCTTCGCCCAGCACGTTGAACATTCTGCCCAGTGTGGCGGTACCGACCGGCACCTTGATGCAGGAACCGGTGGCGGTGACTTCCATATCCTTTGCGAAGCCCTCCGTAGAGGACAGGCTGATGCAGCGGACGATGCCGTTGCCCATATGCTGTGCCACTTCCATGACACAGGTCTTTCCGCCGTTATCGACGGTCAATGCATCCTTGATCATCGGAAGCTTTCCCGGGAATGCCACATCAATGACAGGTCCTAAAACCTGCACGATTTTCCCTTTTTCCATATCATCATTCCTTTCCAGACGGCGGCGGCACAGCGGGCATCAGATGACACCCACCGACTCCGCCGCTGCCGAGCCTTCCAATTCTTAGGGCAATACCGCACAAAGATTGTGCAACAGATGCGTCGTCAAATTTTTCGTCAACGGGAAATTTGCAAGCAGATGGCGTGCAAAGTCGCCAGACGCTCTTTGTGCGGTATTGCCTTAGACAGCACTGCTTGGTGTCGTGCTGTTCTTAGAACCTGTCTTCACAATTCGGCGGAATTTGCACCGCTGACGATCTCTGTGATCTCCTGCGTGATTGCCGCCTGTCTTGCACGGTTATATTGCAGCGACAGATCCTGTAACATATCCTTCGCACTGGTGGTTGCAGAGTCCATGGCAGACATTCTCGCCTGCTGTTCACTACAGAACGAATCGACCATGGCACCATAGATCATGCCCTTCATAAAGTTCGGAGTCAGATGCTCCATAACGATATTCGGGCTGGGGGAGAACACTGCCTCATGATGCTTGGTGATCTCGCCCGCACTCTGTACAAAGTGCTCTGCATCCAGCGGAAGCAGCTGCAAAATTTTCGGTTCAAAGGCAATGGACGAAACCATATCGGTATAGATAATATACACATCGTCCAGCTTTCCCTCGTCAAACGCTTTCAGCATTTGCTCCGCAATGCGGCGGGAACGATAGAGCGTAGGGTTCTGGGTGGTATAGATAAACTCTGTATCCACGTCCAGTTCTCCGGCACGGGCACGCCGCTGGAAGTACATTCTTCCCACCTGTCCCATGACGTACAGGTGACTTTGCTTGTGTGCCGCCATTTTCTGCTCTGTCAGCTTGATGATATTGTGGTTATAGGAGCCGCACATGCCTTTGTCCGCAGTGATGACAATATAGCCCACCTTCCGGTCTTCGGGCTTGATCTCCTCCCGTTGATCGAAATACCGCATATCGATGTCCTCCGGTGCACGGGAAAGGATACTCCGCATAGCATACAGCAGCTTATTGAAATAGGGCTGTGTTGCCGCCAGATCCTTTTTCGCCTTTTTCAGCTTGGAGGAGGAGATCAGATACATGGCATTGGTGATTTTCATAATGTCGTTGATGCTCTTGATCCGGTCACGGATCTCACGCATGTTGCCCATTTTAGTTCACCTGCTTCTTATAGGTACGCACCAGTTCCAGCAGCTTTTCTCTGGATTCGTCGGAAAGCTTGCCGGTTTCTTTCATTTCGGTAACGATCGCCGCACCGTTTGCCTCCACATAGTTCATCAGTCCCTCGCGGAACGAACGCAGATCGCTCAATGCCACATCGTCCAGCAGACCGTTGGAGGCTGCGGACAGGATCACGACCTCTTTCCACATTGCCAGAGGGTGATACAGCGGCTGCTTGAGCAGTTCCATCAGCACATGACCGTGATCCAGCATTGCCTGCGTAGCAGGATCCAGATCGGAACTGAACTGTGTAAAGACTTCCATTTCGCGGAACTGTGCCAGATCCACACGCATCTGACCGGAGGCTTTCTTCATCGCCTTGGTCTGTGCGGCACCGCCGACACGGGATACAGACAGACCGACGTTGACTGCCGGACGCATACCGGCGTTGAACAGTTCGCTCTCGAGGAAGATCTGTCCGTCTGTAATGGAGATGACGTTGGTCGGGATATAGGCGGAGATGTCGCCTGCCTGTGTTTCGATGATCGGCAGTGCGGTGATCGAACCGCCGCCGTGTGCATCGTCCAGACGGCAGGAACGTTCCAGCAGACGGGAGTGCAGATAGAATACGTCACCCGGATAAGCTTCACGCCCGGGCGGACGGTGGAGCAGCAGGGACATTGCACGGTATGCCACCGCGTGCTTGGAAAGGTCATCGTATACAATGAGCACGTCCTTGCCCTGACTCATGAAATACTCTGCGATCGCCGTGCCGGCATAGGGTGCGATATACTGTACCGGAGCCGGTTCGCTGGCAGATGCAGACATGACAATGGTATACTCCATTGCATCATTCTTTTTCAGGGTAGAAACGATCTTTGCAACTGTCGAGGACTTCTGTCCGATTGCGACATAAATACAAATGACATTCTGTCCTTTTTGGTTAATGATCGTATCCACAGCAATCGATGTCTTACCGGTCTGACGGTCGCCGATGATCAATTCACGCTGACCGCGTCCGATGGGGAACATCGAGTCAATGGAAAGGATACCGGTCTGTAACGGTACATTGACCGATTTCCGGTACGCCACGCCGGGTGCTTCGTGTTCGATCGGGAAATAATCCTCTGCTGTCAGGGGATCGCCGCCGTCGATCGGGTTTCCCAGTGCACCGACAACTCTGCCGATCATTTTCTGCGTTACGCCGATACCGGCACGCTTTCCGGTACGGACAACAGAAGTACCCTCTGTAATGCCATAGTCACTGCCCAACAGAACGACACCGATGGTCTTGGTTTCCAAGTTCTGTACGATGCCTCGTACACCGGTTTCAAATTCTACCAGTTCGCCGTACATGGCATGCTGCATGCCGAATACCGTTGCGATACCGTCGCCCACACGAACGACTGTACCGGTTTCCTGCACGCCGGACTTCCGGTCGAAGTCCTCTATCTCGCTTTTTAAAACGGATATAATCTCACTTGCATTCATGGTACTCATGTCTTACCCTCACCTCCGTATCAGGCTCTTTCGCATATTGCGGACGGCAGAACGCACGCTGCGGTCATACTCGTCATCGCCGATATGCAGGATAAAGCCTCCCAGCAGTTCCGGATTCTGGTGCAGTTCCAACTGTACCTCCGGTTCGCCGGTTTTTGCACAGATCATTTTTTTCATCGCTGTCAGCTGTGCGTCTGTCAGCGGCGTTACATATTCCAGCACGGCATGAGCACAATGTCTTTGCCGGCGTTCCAATGCTTGATATTCTGAAAAAATCTCCAGTATGCTGTCGATCTGACCGTTTTGGCAGACAACCTTCAGGAAGGTCCGCAGGGATTCCGGAAAGATCCGGTCGATCACTGCAAACTTTTCCGCCTCCGAAATCGTCGGGTTGCTTAGGGAATCCGTCAACAGGGGGCAGTTCTGAAAGGTTTGCTGTGCATCTGCCACGGCATCTGACGCATTTGGCAGCGTCAGCAGCACGGTTGCATAAGATGTCACTGCACCATTCATTCTCCTGCTCCTTCCTCAGACAAGAACGCATTCACCAGCTCGCGGTTGGTCTGGTCGTCCACTTTCTGTTCCATCAGCTTGGAAGCAGCAGCCAGTGCCAGATCGGCGATCTCGCCCTGTACGCCGTCCAGTGTCTGCCGGCGTTCCCGTTCGATTTCCTTCTGTGCTTCTTTGAGGAGCGTGTCTGCCTGCTGTTGAGCCTTGGCAGTGATCTCGCTGCCCTGTGCGTGTGCATTCTGCTCTGCGGTCGCAATGATCTGTTTTGCTTCCTGCTTGGCACCACTCAGGGTTTCCTCATATGCATTCTTCAGCTTTTCCGCATCAGCGGCATGCTGCTTGGCTTCGTCCATATCCGCCTGCACCATCTGTGCCCGCTTTTCCAGCATGGCATTTACTCTGCCGAAAAGGAATTTTTTCAGAAAGAAAAACAGCACGAGGATATTGATGACGGAAAACAAAATGGTCCAAAAATCAAAATCTAACATATCCACTCTCACAGCTTTTTCCAAGAAAAGCCGTGCTCCTTTCTCTCAGATTCAGAAGGTGGTCCTTTTACTTCATAATGACCATCAGCAGTGCAACAACGAAACCATAAATAGCGGTTGCTTCTGCCAGTGCACAGCCCAGCAGCAGTGCCTTGTTGATCGCTCCGGCAGCCTCCGGCTGTCTGGCAATGGCTTCTGTTGCCTTGGATGTTGCGATACCAATACCCAGACCGGCACCAATACCAGTCAATACTGCAATACCTGCTCCTATCATTTTCAATTCCTACCTTTCTGCCCGCGTTGTTTTGCGGGGGCGTGTTTTTTACTTCATGATAACCATCAGCAGTGCAACAACGAAACCATAGATGGCGGTTGCTTCTGCCAGTGCACAGCCCAGCAGCAGTGCCTTGTTGATTGCTCCGGCAGCCTCCGGCTGTCTGGCAATGGCTTCTGTTGCCTTGGACGTTGCGATACCGATGCCAAGTCCTGCACCGATACCTGTCAATACTGCGATACCTGCTCCTACCATAGGGAACGCTCCTTTCTGTAGCTGCCGAGTGGGATTGCAGCAAGCTATGCCTGCTGTAACTTCGGCACACTCTCCTCCTCGACTTCCATGCCTTCTGCCATGAACAGCGATGTCAGGAATACAAAGACATACGCCTGAATCAGTCCGTCGAACACATCGAAGTACATGCTGAACACCATCGGGATAATCAGACCACAGACATGTTCAATCAGCTGCATGACAACGAAAGCACCCAGTACGTTACCGAGCAGTCGCATACACAGCGACAGCGGACGAATGGCGATCTCCATCACATTCAGCGGTGTCAGCAGAGCCATCGGCTTTGTGAAGGACTTCAAAAAGCCCTTGATGCCGCCCTGAGCCCGAAATGTTGACGCTTCAATGAGGATAATGCTCATCAGTGCCAGTGCCACGGTGACGTTGATGTCCTTTGTGGGAGGCTTCATGCCGAACCCGAACATGCCGATCATATTGGCGATTCCCAGATAGATCAGCACGGTACTCAGATAGGGCACATAGCGTCTGCCGGCTTTGCCCATGTTGCCCTCAAAGAAGTTTGTGAGCCATGTGACCGCCATTTCCAGAAACGCCTGCCGCTTTCCCGGTACGATCTTGAGATTCCGTGTCAGTATTAGTACCAGCACCATAATGATCGCCATAAGGAACCATGTCATGACGACCGATTCACTGATGTGGATCGGTCCCACCAGCGGTACGTCAAACGGACTCTCCCAGAGGATCCGGGTTTGCAGCTGTTCCTGCAGTTCTTCACCCATTGTATCCACCACCTTTTCTGCATCGTTTTTCCGGAGAGAGAAACAGTGGTTTTTCCGCGGAATTCCGCAGGATTCCCTGTTCTTTCCAATTCTCCTGAAAAACGAAAATCAACAGCGTGTTTATTGCTGTTTCCTTTATTATAGGACGATTTTCGAAAAAAGTCAATCGACTTTCATGACGATTTCTACTAGTTTCTTTTCTTGTTTTGTTGCACATTTCACAAAGGCACAACACTTTCCGGAATAATGATAAGTATCCGCCGGATTTAGGTGCTGTTTTTTAAGTAAAATTCCGCTTTTTTGTTAGATATTGCGTTAGTTTTCCCTTTCTCCGGCATTTTTCACAAATTTCACATTGTGAAAAATGCCATTCTTAAACATACTCATGTAAAACGCCCGTGCAGACTGTATTTCCACAAAAGAAAAAGCACTGTGCCCGCAGTATGCAGGACACAGTGCTCTTTTTATGATGAGAAAATTATCGGATAAAGGCAATACCGCACAAAGATTGTGCGACAGATGCGTCGTCAAATTTTTCGTCAGATGAAACAAAAAGCGGAGTGAATACTGGATGTATTCACGAGCATTTTTGTGAAATATGACGGGAAATTTGCAAGCAGATGACGTGCAAAGTCCCCAGACGCTCTTTGTGCGGTATTGCCTAAACTTTTAACAGCCTTTCACCGATCAGATTTCTGCCTGATACGGCAGGGTGTTGATCTGCTGGATCACGAACATAAACAGTACCAGACCGTCAGCGGAATCGATCTCGCCGTTGCCGTTGACATCGCCGTTCAGACGCTGGGACTGGTTTGCTTCAACTACACCAGCTGCCATCTTGTTCAGCAGAACAGCATCTGTGATGTCGATTCTGCCGTCCATGTTCACATCGCCGAACAGCGTTTTCGGCATCGGGCCCTCATACTGGGTGGTCGTGGTCGTGGTTGTGGTGGTAGTGGTGGTGGTTGTCGTTGTAGTAGTGGTAGTTGTTGTGGTAGTAGTTTCTTCGGTGGTGGTTGTCGTTGTAGTGGTTTCTGTGGTAGTCAGCATCGTCACGGTTGTAGTCGTGGTTTCTGCTGTGGTGGTCGTCGGTTCCGGAGTGGTTGTGGTTGCTTCGGTAGTGGTGGTTGCTTCTGTTGTAGTTGTGGTTGCTTCGGTGGTGGTAGTTGTTGTTTCCGCAGTCGTTGTTGTAGTCGGCTCCGGTGTTGTGGTAGTGGTTGTAGTGGTAGTCGGTTCAGTAGTTGCTTCAGTGGTGGTTGTTTCGATCGCTGTGGTAGTGGTTGTGGTGGTAGTCGGTTCAGTAGTTGCTTCGGTAGTTGTGGTGGTTGTAGTGGTAGTAATTTTTTCGGTTGTGGTGGTAGTCTGTTCTGTGGTAGTCACTGCCGGACCTTCGTGACCAGTGCCGGAAATGGTAAATACTACGCGAATATCCTTTGCAATGGTGGTCTTGCTTGCAAGATCCTTGATCTTGGTGGACCAGTCATCGTGGAGGTACAGACGGGTAACGCCCGGACCCTCACCTTCATAATAGCGGGTGTTGATTGCCTTTTCACTAACGGTGTAATCTTCGATCTTTACGCCGTCAACCCAGACTTCGTCCAGAGAAACCTTCAGACCCTTGAAGGTATCGGTGGTGAAGTTTTCGGTTTCGCCGTCCGGTGTGATCAAAACTGCCAGGAACTGAACCGTATCGGTACCGCCGCCGGTAACGTCCCAGTCTACGCTGTATGTGCCGTCGCCGGTGATCGGTGTCACTGCGGCACCTTCATCGTCGCCCTCTGCCCAGTTGTTTGCTGCACCGATCATACCAATGAAGTATGCCTTACCGATCGGGTCGCCCTGCGGCTGTGCAGTTGTGGTAGCTTCTGTAGTAGTGGTCTTCGGTGCTTCGGTAGTAGTCTGTGTTGTTGCTGTTGTCTGATCCGGATCGCCGTCTACATAGAAGAAGCCGTCAAAGATCAGAGTGACATCAACATAAGACCATTCTACCTTGCCGCCCTTCGGGTCGGTCCAGTCATACCAGTGACCGATCTTCAGGTAGTCCATATCCAGCGGACCTTCGAATTCGTTTCCGTCCTCGTCAGTTGCCTTGGTGGTTGCCGGAATGTCTACTGTCGTTACACTTTCTCCGACTGTGAAAGAATACGGCTGGTATGCCCAGTGCGAAGAACCGTCATTGCTGTCTATAATGTTGTACTGTACTGCACCGCCGGTACCATAAGAAGCCTTGTTGCCCTTAATTGTATAGTTGATGACAACAGAAGTCAAGTTTACGCCGTAATCCTTGTAGGGCTTCAGGTCGATCAGCAGATCGCTGCCGTCTGCAACGTCGCTTGCCTGGAATGTCAGACGGTCGGTCTTCTGCTTGCCGGGGTCTACATTTCCGCCGGAAGCAATGTTGGAGAAGATGTTCTTCAGGTCTTCGTCAAACCATTTCATATTCTTACGGCTGAACAGGCAGATCGTACCGGAGTCAGAGTCGTCCCATGCAACGGGGCAGATACCGTCCATTTTGTATGCTGTAGAAGCAATTGCCTGATAGAATGCCTTGATGGATTCTTCGTCCTTGTTATACGGTGTGGTATTTACGCCGTACTTGTCGGCATTGCATGCACCGTATTCACCGATCACAACGCCATAGCCATTGTCAGTGAACTTGGTCTTGAGGTCGTTGAAATCCTTTTCCACCTTGCTTAGGTCTGCGGCAGTGCCCCATGTTTCCCGATGTCCCCAGGTGGAAGTGGTGTCTGCAACGCAGAACGTCGGCGGTTCATAATAGTGTACGGAAACCGCCAGCATATTGGAGTCGTCCTTCGGCATGGAGAAACTGCCGGACAGTGCCTTTGCGGTGTTGTTGCTGTCTGCGGTGCAGATCAGCAGACGGTCTTTGTTGTTGCCGCCGGTTGCACGGACGGTGTCTACAAACGCCTGATTATAGGTCATGGCATCGCTGGTGGAGAAGCTGACTTCGTTCATGCCCTCGAATACCAGATGCTCGTCATAGCCTTCAAAGTAGGTCGCGATCTGCTTCCACAGCTTTTCAAATGTTGCGATCTTGGAGGTATCCTTTTCCCAGTCCTCATCGTGGTGAGTGTTGATGATCGCATACATACCGTTATCCACGCAGTAGTCTACAACTTCCTTAACTCTTGCCAGATACTGATCTGCAACCGTACCGTCAAACGAATCCATCTTTGCGGTGCCGGAAGCACCAGTCATATCCCACCAGGTGACAGGGATCCGGACGGTGTTGAAGCCAGCCTTCTTGACTTCCTTGATCATGTTTTCGGTCGTTGCAATGTTGCCCCAAGCAGTTTCAAGGTCTGTCGGAGAGGGATTGCTGGTCCAAGTGTTGGTCGAATCCAGAGCGTTGCCCAGATTCCAGCCCAGACCCATGTCCTCCACCATCTGTACCGCAGTCTTGTCTGCCGCAGATGCAACAGAGGTTCCCACAGACAGTGCAGTGGTCATGGACAGCCCGATTGCCGCAGCCGTCATGGTGCTGAGCAGTTTCTTCATAAACTTCATGTGATCGAACTCCTTATCTTTTTTGTGTAACCTGCACAGAACAGTCCTCTGCCGTCTGAAGCAGTGCTCACCTTATCCACCTTATTCTATCACCTTTTGTGCAAGCTGTCAAGAGATTTTCCCCATTCACCCCCTCCCTTTTCCAAGAAACCGGCAAGATGCACAAATCTCATTTTAGGGAATTGTACAGAATGTTGATACAAAAGCACCCCGAAAACCGGTGCATTTGGCTTTCGGGGTGCTTATCAGATTGATTTTCTATGGCAATACCGCACAAAGATTGTGCGACAGATGCGTCGTCAAATTTTTCGTCAGATGAAACAAAAAGCGGAGTGAATACTTGATGTATTCACGAGCATTTTTGTGAAATATGACGGGAAATTTGCAAGCAGATGGCGTGCAAAGTCGCCAGACGCTCTTTGTGCGGTATTGCCCTATGTGGTTGTGACACAAATCGTGCAAAGCCGTCAGGCGGCTTGATGCAGTGCTGCCATTAGTCGTGTGCGTTGCCCAGGAATGCCGCACCGATAATGCCGGCATCGTTGCCCAGCTTCGCGATCACGATCTCGGTATTCTTTGCGGAGTTGCGGGTGTAGACTTCCTTCTTGACGATCTCCTTCATGGGAACCAGCAGCGGATCGCCCTCGTTGCACACGCCGCCGCCAATGCACAGAATGTCCGGCTGGAAAATGTTAATGGTGTTGGTGATACCAGCTGCCAGATACTTGATGTAATCGTCAACCACCTGCTTTGCGGTAGCATCGCCGGCACGCATGTAGTTGAACGCAGTCCGTGCGGAAATACGTTCCTCGTCCTTCATGGCACTTTCCGGATTGGCTGCCAGTGCTTCCTTGGTCATGCGAACCAGACCGGTTGCAGAGGAGTATACCTCGAAGCAGCCCTTTCTGCCGCAGGTGCACTGCGGACCGTCTACGGAAATGACAGTGTGACCCACTTCTGCACCGCCGAAGTTGGAGCCGCTGTAGATCTTGCCGTCAATGACGATGCCGGCACCTACGCCAGTACCCAGTGTGATGCAGACTGCATTCTTGGCACCCTTTGCAGCACCGGCAACATATTCGCCGTATGCAGCAGCGTTGGCATCGTTTTCAATAAAGGTGGGCTTGCCCAGTGCAGTTTCCAGATACTTCACCATGGGGGTGTTGTTGAAGCCCAGATTGTTGGAATATTCGATCACGCCGGTGGCACTGTTGGCAACGCCCGGTGTGCCTACGCCGATCCACTCGATGTCCGCCATAGTCAGGCCAGCCTTTTCCGCAGCTTCCTGCGAAACCTTTGCCATATCCGCAGCGATTTCTTCTTCCGGACGGGGCAGGTTGGTCTTGACGCTTGCCTTTGCCAGAATCTCATAGCTTTCGTTGACTACGCCGGCAACAATATTTGTACCGCCCAGATCAATACCAATGTAATACTTCATATATGTTTCCTCCTCAATATGCAAATCCATCATGTGGAATTGTCAACTCAATTTTTCGTCCACGCGGGTAACCACGTACTGTACGCTTTCGCCGGTCACGGTATAGGCTCCCAGTCCGGCAGGCAGCAGCACACTGCTGCCCTTTTTCACCGGATAGCTGCCGGATTCTGTTTGCAGAGTGGCTTCTCCCGACAGGAACAGCAGGTGGTGGAACGATTCTGTCCCTACGGTAAATGCAACCGTGCCGTGCACAGTCACCACGTCTGAAGCGAAATACTTGCACGCTTCCAGCTTCCGCACCGTGCCGCCGGCAACCGCCTCCGCAGGATACTGCACCGTAGGAGCAATGGGACGGAGATTGGTCACGTCCAGAGCTTTTTCAATGTGCAGCGGGCGCAGCTTGCCGTCTGCTCCCCGTCTGCCGTAGTCGTAGACACGGTAAGTGGTGTTGGAGTTCTGCTGGATCTCCGCCAGCAGGATCCCCGCACCAATGGCGTGCAGCGTACCGGAGGGGATAAAGTACAGTTCCCCCGGCTTGACCTCCACCCGATTGAGAATTTCTGTCAGAGTCTGGTCGTGGATCCGCTGTTCGAATTCTGCCTTGGTCACTTCCTGTTTCAGTCCGTAGTACAGGGCAGCGTGGGGAGCCGCGTCTACGATGTACCACATTTCGGTCTTGCCGGCTTCTCCCTCCACCCGCATGGCGTAGTCGTCATCGGGGTGCACCTGAATGGACAAGTCCTGTTTGGCATCGATCAGCTTGATCAGCACCGGCACAGTGGTGCAGTCCGCACAGTTGGTGCCGAGGAATGCGGTGCCGTTCTTGTCCAGATATTCCCGCAAGTTCAGCCCTGCATCACTGCCGGAAGTGAGTATGCTGCTGCCGTCCTTGTGGCAGGCGAGTTCCCAGCTTTCAGCGATCTTGTCAGCATCGCTTTCCTTGCCGAATTCCTCCCGCAGGCGATTGCCGCCCCAGAGGTAGTCCTTGCAGATTCCCTGCAAAAAAATTGGTTCTGTCATAATAGTTCCTTTCTAAAATGCCTGTAAGCCGAACTGCTGCCGGAACTCGTCCATGCTTCCGGCGTAGACGTTCAGGTCAATGTGGGTCTGATAGCCGTCATAGCCCTCCAGTTCGCCGGAATCGGTATACTGCCAGAATGTCCAGTCGAAATAGGGCTTATAATAGTAGTTGCTGATCCAGATCGGATAGTCCTCTGCAAACGATTTTACATATGCCCGATAGGTGTTGGGGGCAGCGTAGAGAATGGGCTTTACCCCGTAATGGGCTTCCAGCAGGTCCAGCATTTCCTGTAAGTTCTGCCTTGCGGTGCCGGTGTCCGGCATGCTGCCGCCCAGCGACTCGTACAATTCCACATCGATCACCGGCGGCAGGGTGTTTTCCGTCACCGGCACTGTGCGGATAAAGTTTTCCGCCTGCTCCTTTCCCGTGTTCTCAAACCGGAAAAAGTGATATGCTCCCACGTAAATCTTCGCCGCCTGTGCTGTCTGCCAGTTCTGTGCAAACTGGCTGTCATTGTGGTCAACGCCCTCGGTCGCCTTGATAAAGCAGAAGTCTACGTCCTGCGATGCCAGCACGTCCCAGTCGATATTGCCCTGATAGTAGGACAGATCAACTCCACGCACCGGATAATCCTGTTTGCTGGGAACATCTGCCGCCTGTCTGCCGGTGCTGGTCAGATAGATGTGCAGCAGCCTTGTGCCGCCGATGCCGGCAAACACCAGCCCCGCCAGCAACAGCAAGGTCATGAGCCAGCGAAAAATGTATTTTCCATAATGTCTTTTTTTCACGAAGCAATATCACCCATTACGATTCCACGTCCGTCTGTGCAGAAGTACACTCTGCCGTAGACATTGCTGTCACCGGTGATGTACTTGGGGTTCAGGTTTCCGAACTTATGCTGCTCGTCGTTGATTCTTATCCAGCTTTTGCCCTTGTCCTCCGAGCGATAGATGCCGTAGCCGTTTTCGCCGTCGTCACCCTCGGCATAGATCACCGGATAGCTGTCCTCTTCTTTGCCCTTGCCGAAGCCGATGCTGTCCACGGTGGGCAGAGTCTTTACGGTCTGGAAGCTTTCGCCGCCGTCCTCCGTGTACATAATCATGGTGCTGCTGGAAATCCAGACGTTGCCCTCCTGCCCGAACACCGCCACCGGTTCGGCAGAATCTGCCACCATCTGTCCCGTGGATTCGAAAGTCACGCCGCCGTCCCTGGACACATAGAACAGCCCGTCACAGGTGGCATAGAACACCTTCGGGTTCACCCGATCGGCGGCAATTTTGGCGTTAAAGCCCAGTCCTTCCACATAATACCACGTCTTTCCGAGGTCAGTGGTCACATAGGGCTTTCCGGAAATGCTGTTGGGCACCCAGATCGTGGAGCTGCCGTCCGCGGACATCGCCACCTGTCCGCCGGTGGCGGGGTCGGGCTTGTGCTTTACGGTTTCCCATGTAGCACCGCCGTCCTGCGTGAAATTGATCGTGGTGGTCTTTTCCTCGCTGAGGTATACCGCCGTGTTGGGGTTCTGGAATGCCACATCTAAATCTGTGGGCTTGCCGTTTTTCATGAAGTGGGCATCATCGGGGCACTGGGTCACGTCCTTGTGGGCAAAGCCGGTCAGATCGCCCATAATGGAATACAGCTGGGGCGAATCGTCCTTGCTGGGCGGTGCCAGCATTTTGAACACTGCCGTTTCTTCCAGCCCGTAGGCATCAAAGGCAATGGTCACCGGCTCTGTGCCGATCTTCGTCATGTTCTGGGTGGAATAGATCGTTGCACCGGTGCCGTACATCACTTCGTCAGAATTGAACGGGTTGATGTTGACATCTGCCACCCACCAGCCGGTTTTCGCCTGATTTTCACCTCTGCCCCAGTCCAGCCATTCCGCCTGTGCGGTGTCCATCTGGTAGTGGTTTTCCTTGGTGTTCAGGTTGAACAGTCCGCTCCAGCTGTCGCCGCCGTCTGTGGTATAGTACAGATTGTCGCCGTTGTCCGACCACCAGCCCAGCGTGGAAACCACCACCGTATCCGGATTCCGGACATCTACGGAAATGCCGCCGAAGCCGCCCTGTCTGCCGTCGTTCAGATCAGGCGTAATATCCGTGAAGCTGTCCGACTGGGTATCGTACACATAGACTGCCCCAGCCGTGGGGGACAGATTCGGACCGCAATTGTCAGAGTACGCCAGATACAGCTTTCCGCTGCCGGAGAATGCAGCATGCAGCGGGTACATGCCTGCCGCATTGGCAGCCAGTGCTGTCCAGCTGTCGCCGCCGTCTGTGCTTTTATAAATGCAGGTGCCGTCTGTCATTGCCACGCCGACGTACATGTCGCCGGAAGTCGGATCAAAAGTCACCCACAGAATGCCGATACTGTTGCTCTCCTGTTTATAGTCGCCCTTTTCCGGAAAAGAGGTGACTTCTTCCCAGTTCTTGCCGTAGTCGGTGGTTTTCCACAGACCGCTGTCACGGCTGCCGAACCAGACTTCCTTGTTGTTATTGGGGTTGACGCACATGCGTTCGCCGCAGCCCCGTCCGGACTGGTTGCCGCCGCAGCTGAACGGAGCATCAAAGCGTGTCCACGTTTCGCCGTAATCGTCCGAGGCAAACAGTGCCGCATCATCGCTCATATACGTGCCGCCGGCAAAATAAACGCGGTTCGGCTCCACCGGATCGGTCGCCATACTCTCGATCCCGATATAGCCCCATTCGTCCGCCCCCAGAAAGTCCGTCAGCGGTTCCCAGTCAGTGTCCTTTTTCCGGCGGTACAGTCCGCCGATGTCCGTGCGGGCATAGACCAGCCCTTCTTCCTTGGGGTTATACTCCATGCCGGTGACATATCCGCCGCCGCCAATGGCAACATTGCTCCATGTGTAGCCTGCCTTGGCAGTTTTGGAGCCGTCCGCGGTACAGCCGGTGCCGATGCCGCAGAGGATAACTCCGCTCAGCAAAACGGCTGTGAACCGTCCTTGTTTGTTCATGTATGTGTCCTCCGTATTCCGTGCAGGGGATACTGCAAAAATTTCCTACTTCTTATGATACCCGAAAACGGCAGATTAGTCAATAGGACGAGGAAAATTTTCACGCAAATCCATTTTCATGATAGCCTCCCCTGAAAGGGGTGACTCCCCACGGGGTGGGGAGATGCCCGCAGGGCAGAGGGGACCGCTCAGTACGAGGGGGACCACCGTTAGGTGGTGGAGGGGTTTTTCGTAAAATCTTTTTATGACGTTTTCGGCATAAGTGGAAACCCCTCAGTCAGTGCTACGCACTGCCAGCTCCCCTTTCAGGGGAGCCTTACTCGTCAAGCTTCATAATCTTGCACAATTTAAATCAACATATTTTTGAAAATTGATTTTCATGGAAAATTTTCACGCAAATCCATTGTTGAAATTATCCCCGCAGTACCGGCAGCGGCGTTCCCTCGTGGCTGCCGATATGCTTTTCCAGCCACATCATGTGATACCACCGTCCGAATTTATAGCCGCACTGGTGGAATTTGCCCACCATGCGATACCCCAGTTTTTCATGGAAACAAATGCTGTCCCGTGTGAGGTAGGGGTCATTTTCCCCTATGGGACAGGCAACGCAGGCGTTCATGTTGAGGAAATGCCACCGCTGTAATTCCTGTTCCAGTGCATCGTGGAGCAGTCTGCCAATACCCTGCCGCTTCCGGTGCTGTTCCACATAGATAGACGTTTCCACAGACCAGTCATAGGCGGCACGTTCGTGGAATTTTCCGGCGTAGGCGTACCCCACCGGCACGCCGTCCTGTTCTGCCACCAGATAGGGGTAGCTTTGCAGGGTGTCCGCAATGCGGCGGGTGAATTCCGCCTCTACGGGAACATCGTACTCGAATGTAATGGCAGTTTGCTCCACATAAGGGGCATAAATGGCAAGCAGTGCCGGTGCATCTGCCGGCACTGCAGAACGGAGCTGAATCGACATGATCGTACCTCCTTGGTGATTCTCTGTCTAGGGTACACCTTTTTGAGGAAGTTGTCAAGACCTGCGGTGATTTTTCGTCCTACGAAAAAACAACCCCCGACGATTGGATTCCGCCGAGGGTTGTTTTCTATGGGATACGCAAGAATAAAGCCGTCAGACGGGCTTTATGTAGTGTTTCCTTAGTTCTTCATCTCGAAGTGTTCGCCCAGAATATCCTTGTTTGCGTCCAGAATGGGCTGAATGCACTCTGCCACGAATTCTTCGGTCTGCTGTTCGCTGCGGCCGGTGAAGTTTTCCGGCTTCAGGATCTTGTCCAGATCTTCCTTGGTAATCATGAATGCCGGATCTGCCAGCAACATATCGCACAGGTCGTTGTCCAGACCTTCTTCCTTGACGTGCTTGCCGGCGATCATGGAATACTGACGGATCTTTTCGTGGAGTTCCTGACGGTTGCCGCCCTTTTCCACAGCGTCCATCATAATATTTTCGGTTGCCATGAACGGCAGTTCCCGCATGATCCGCTGACGGATCATCTTCGGATATACCACCAGACCGTCGGTAACATTCAGCATGATGTTCAGGATCGCATCGACTGCCAGAAATGCCTCCGGTACGGAAACACGCTTATTGGCAGAGTCGTCCAGTGTCCGCTCGAACCACTGGGTACCTGCGGTAAATGCCGGATTCAGGCTGTCGATCATCACGTAGCGAGCCAGAGAAGTGATACGCTCGCAACGCATGGGGTTCCGCTTGTATGCCATTGCAGAGGAACCGATCTGAGTCTTTTCAAAAGGTTCTTCCATTTCCTTGAAGCTCTGGAGCAGACGCATATCGTTGGAGAACTTGCTGCAGGACTGTGCAATGCCGCTAAGGGTTGCCAGAATCTGCGAGTCGATCTTTCTGGAATAAGTCTGACCGGAAACCGGAACAACGCCGTTGAAGCCCATTTCCTTGGCAATCTTGGCTTCCAGTTCCTTGACCTTATCGGTATCGCCCTTGAACAGTTCCATGAAAGAAGCCTGTGTACCGGTGGTACCCTTGGAGCCCAGCAGCTTCAGGTTTGCGATACGGTATTCCAGTTCATTGAAGTCCATGAGCAGTTCGTTCATCCACAGTGTAGCACGCTTGCCCACTGTAGTCAGCTGTGCCGGCTGGAGGTGGGTATATGCCAGAGCCGGCATGCCCTTATATTCCATGGCGAAGTGAGCGAGATTTGCCAGCACGTTAATCATCTTGCGGCGAACGATCTCCAGAGCGTCACGCATCACGATAATGTCTGTATTATCGCCGACATAGCAGGAAGTTGCACCCAGATGAATGATGCCGGCAGCCTTGGGGCAGACCTGACCGTATGCATACACGTGGGACATGACATCGTGCCGGCGGCGTTTTTCTTCTGCTTCTGCCACGTCATAGTCAATGTTGTCGATATTGGCTTCCAGTTCGTCCACCTGCTCCTGTGTCACGGGCAGACCGAGTTCCATTTCTGCCCGAGCCAGAGCCACCCAAAGGCGACGCCATGTGGAGAACTTCTTGTCAGCGGAGAAAACGTGCTGCATTTCCTCGCTGGCATAGCGGGTGCAGAACGGGCTTTCATAACTTGTGGTATTACGCATCTTTTTGTACCTCTTTCTTTTGGAATCCATTGACGGAATCACTTCTGATTCTATTATAGCATATTTCGACAACCTTGGCAAGAGGGGCGGGCGGCGGCGAGTCGCCGCTGACCTTACGCCCCAATTTCAAGTGTGAAAAGGGTAGTGTTACGGCGGACAAGCCGCCTGTTTGCCCCGCCGGGGAAGTTTTGTTGATCGAAAATGCTATATCTTCGGGTGATATTGAAATCTTACAGTACAGGTGGAACGCGAACTCTTTTCTTTTTTTGCTTCTTTTTTTCTTTTCAGTAAAGAAA
>OGPJ01000617.1_pt1 | contig 27723 bp, 26 predicted proteins | sample 1552831 | NCBI WGS metagenome assembly OGPJ01 (sample SAMEA2579914, study PRJEB22360) | human gut metagenome | biome: human gut; feature: human-associated habitat; material: faeces | place: Denmark | collected 2008/2010
TTTAGATTTGAACTGACCATGTGTTGTACCAATAGATACTGCTAATGCATCTACATGTGTTTCATTAACATAATGAAGTGCATCTTCTGGTTTTGTATACATCGCAGCGTCTTTTTCTACTACAACACCTTCTTCAGCTCCACCGATAGATCCGATTTCACCTTCTACAGATACTCCATGTGCATGAGCATATGCTACAACTTCTTGTGTATTTTTGATATTTTCTTCAATTGGTAATGCAGATCCATCATACATTACAGAAGAATATCCAAGATCGATTGCTTTTTTCAGTGCTTCAATTGTTCTTCCCGGTGCACCATTTTCTCCTCTTCCATCATGCAGGCATATCACTGCTCCCGGAAATACACGTCTAAGAATTTTATTGCAGATACTGTCTGCCGTCTCCTTTGCAGACCAGTCCTGCGCCATTACATCCCAAAAAATCAGTTGCAAATGCATTTTCCTGATGCAGTATAAACTCATCAGGTTCAAATGTCCCCATGGTGGTCTGTATTCTTTTACGTCAATTCCCATTTTTCCCATAATCTTCCCGGATTCTTTCAGATCCCTTTTCGTCCTTCAAGGTCCGAACAGCATTGCACTTTGATGACTCAAAGAATGTATTCCTATCGAATATCCACTTTTTTTCATCCGTTTCACAATATCCGGATGTCCCTGTGCAGCTTCCGCTACCATGAAAAAGGTTGCCGGAACCTGTTCCTGATCCAGAAGATCCAGTAATTTGTTCGTATATACGGTATCAGGTCCGTCGTCAAATGTCAGATATAAAACCTTTTCTTCTTTTTTCGCCATCTTTTTGTCTCTGATAATCCAGTGGTACTTCATCAGATATGTTGGAATGATACTATATCCAAGTGCTCCTGCACCTATAATTCCTGCCTTTACTGCTTTCTTCATTATGCCGTCATCCTCTCTTCCATGATCTCTACCGCCTTATCCAGAGAAACATCTATCATTTCCTTCCGGGCATGTCTTACATTCTCATCCATCTGTTTCAGAAGTTTTCTGTCATTCAGAAGTTTTTCCAGTTCCGGAATATAATCCTCGTGTTTTCCCCATACCACTTTTGCAAATCCTTTTTCTGCCGCATACCTTGCATTGTTCATTTCCTGCTCCAGAAATGGATGAATCACAAATAACGGTACCTGACTGTGAAGAATTTCAAACAACGTGATCCCTCCGGCTTTTGTGATCACAAGATCTGCCCACCGCATATATTTACTGATATTTTCTGTATATCCCAGTACTTTGACATCCTCATACCGGTTCACCCATTCTTCGTACATTTTATGATTCTTTCCCGTAATAACAATGGTCTGAACAGATTGCATACTATGCAATTTTCCTAGTAATCTTCTCAAATCTGGCATGAGGCCAAGTCCGCCTCCCATTACAAGAACTCTGCGAACTTTTTTTTCATTTTCCAGATGATTCCTGTCCATATTCAAGAACTGCTGACGTACAGGAATTCCTGTTATAAGAATATTCTCTGCTTTTGTACCTTCACAGATCAGATGCTCCTTAATCTCCCTGGTAGGTACCAGATACAGATCTGTCTGATCTGCTTTCCATTCCGGATGCATGCTGATATCTGTAATACATGTAACCAGCGGTGTCGAAAGTCCAGTCTTTTCTTTATATGATGCAATTGCCTTTACACACATCGGATGTGTACAGACAATAACATCCGGCTGTCCCTTTTCCAGGATTTTCTTTAACTTTTTATAAATCGCAGCTCCTCTCGGCTGCATTTCTACTTTCATTTTTCCAGACATTTTATAAATAAAGTTATATATTCCGTGGCAATGCTCCACCATCAGACGAAATCCCCCAAAAATAAGTTTGCTGATATGTGGATATAATTCTTCCAGGAGATCTTTTTTTACAATTTCTGTATCTTTATCAAGCTTACGGAACTGTTCACAGATTGCATTGGCTGCCATTTCATGTCCCATTCCAAATCTTCCACTTAACACCAGTACTTTCATAACTGCCACCCTTTCTCACATACCTTCTGATATGTCTCTTTCTTATGGTGTTAAGTATAGACTTTGATTCTTAAAATAATTGCCATATAATTCTAAAGATTTCTTAAAGACTTTTCTAAGAAGGAAAAAAGGCTCTCAGTTTTTCAATTGCACTCTTCTCAATCCTTGAAACATATGATCTTGAAATTCCCAACATTTTGGCGATTTCGCGCTGTGTATATTCTTCTTCATTATATAATCCATACCGCAATTTCAATACTATGCGTTCTCTTGCAGACAGTTCTGACTCAACTTTCTGATATAATCGTATGACATCTTCTTTTTTTTCGAGCCTGTGATGAACATCTTCTTCTCCCATCTCGATCACATCAAATAGCTGTATCTCATTTCCCTCCCTGTCTGTTCCGATTGGTTCATACAAAGAGACTTCTTTTGACGATTTTTTCTTTCCGCGGAAATGCATCAATAATTCATTTTCTATACAACGAGCTGCATATGTTGCAAGTCTTGCACTTTTTTCCGGATCAAACGTAACAACAGCTTTCATAAGTCCTATTGTCCCAATAGACAGAAGATCTTCCATTTCCTCCGGCGGAGGCTGATATTTTTTTACAATATGGGCAACCAGCCTCAGATTTCTTTCTATCAAAATATGCTTTGCTTCCAGATCACCCTCTGTATATTTTTGCACATAATACTTTTCTTCTGCTGCTGTGAGGGGTTGGGGAAATGATTTCAATACAGCGGCTCCCTCCCCGGCAGTTTTATTATATTCTATGCAAAAAACAGTGATTCTGTGCTTTTCCATTTTTGCACTGAATCACTGTCTTCTTTTCCATAAGATTATTCTGTTTCTTTTTCTGCTCTTCTTAAAATATCATATACCGATGCATCTGCACTGAGTGCCACATAAAGCACCTGTTTCGGATGTGGTGCACTTTCCTGTTCATTTCCATCCTCATCTATGATTTTTTCTACAGTTGCTTCTACATTCTGTCCGTCCGGTTTCATGATCTCAATCACTTCGCCTACCGAGAATTTATTTCGCTGTTCAATCCTGTACAGTCCGTCTTTAATCTCTCCTATGATGCCAAGATATGTGTACTCTCTGATATACGTATTACTGTCATAAATCTGGCTTTCTTCACTTGGTTTTCCAAAATAAAATCCTGTCGTGAACTGACGATAGGTACAATTTGAAATCTGATCCTTGTACCACGGCATATTTGCCTCATATTTCTTCGGATCTTCCAGATAATCATCAATTGCCTTACGGTACGTTCTCGCAACTGTTGCCACATACAGGGCCGTCTTCATACGTCCTTCGATCTTAAAGCTGTCGATTCCGGCATCGATCATCTCCGGAATGTGCTCGATCATACACAGATCCTTAGAGTTGAAAATGTAGGTACCTCTTTCATTCTCATATACCGGCATATATTCGCCCGGTCTCGTCTCTTCTACCACGGAATATTTCCAGCGGCACGGATGTGTACAGGCTCCCTGATTGGCATCTCTTCCTGTGAAGAAATTACTCAAGAGACATCTTCCGGAATAAGAAATACACATTGCCCCGTGGATAAAGCTTTCAATCTCCATCTCTTCCGGGATATGTGCACGGATCTCTTTGATCTCTTTTAACGAAAGCTCTCTGGCTGTTACCACACGTTTTGCTCCCAGGTTCCACCAAAAGTTAAATGTACCGTAGTTGGTATTATTTGCCTGCGTGCTGACGTGTCTTTCAATCTCCGGGCAGATCTCTTTGGCAAGCATAAAGATTGCCGGGTCTGCAATGATCAGGGCGTCCGGACCGATTTCTTTCAGTTCTTTTAAATACTCTGCTGCTCCCTCCAGGTCATCATTGTGTGCAAGAATATTCACGGTGACATGGACTCTTGCGCCATGGTCATGTGCAAACCGCACTCCTTCTTTCATGTCTTCCATGGAGAAGTTTTTTGCCTTTGCACGAAGTCCGAACGCTTCTCCTCCGATATATACTGCATCTGCACCAAACATAACCGCAGTCTTCAACACTTCCAGACTGCTTGCAGGAATCAGTAATTCTGGATGTCTGTTTCTCATCTTATCGATTCTCCTTCTCTTCTTTTTTCTTCTTAATGCTGAGTGCCACACCGTCTCCCAGTGGGATGATCGATGTCTCCAGCACATCACTGTGTTTTAATTCATAGAGATAATCCCTCATCCGGCTGTGGATCGTACGGTTTCTCCGTTCAACCGCGAACCGGGATTCAATGATATCTCCATCCTGTAATACATTATCCGACATTAAGATGCCACCATCCGAAAGCAGTCTCACTGCCTCCGGCATATAGTGGATATACTGTCCCTTAGCCGCATCCATAAAAATAAAATCATACGGGCCTTCCAGTGTCTCCATCACTTCCAGGGCATCCCCTTCGATCAGGGTGATCTGTTCTTCTTTCCCTGCCCGTTTGAAATTATTTCTTGCGATCGGAATTCTTTTTTCATAATTTTCTATCGTTGTGATATGGCTTCCTTCCGGAAGATATTCGCTCATTAAAATCGCCGAAAATCCGACTGCTGTACCGACTTCAAGGACTCTCGCCGGGCGGTTCATCAACATCATGACTTTCAGGAAACTCTGGGTTTCCTTCCGGATGATCGGCACGAAACTATCTAACGCTTCCTGTTCGATTGCTTCTATGACAGGATTCTCCGGACGTTCCAGCGACCGGATGTATGTGACCATACGTTCATCTACGATCATAGTATTCCTACCTCTGTTCTATTTGTTACGGTTTTATCTGTTACACATTTTTTCATCTTGAGTTTCTACAAGGGAATGAGCCGTACACTGCACAAAACAGGCTTCGCCCACTGCGTTCGAAGGCGCCTGTTTTATACAATGTGCGGCTCATTTCCCGTTTAATTATAATTATACTTTCTATACGTCCATAATAATCGGAAGAATCATTGGTCTTCTCTTGGTCCGCTTCCAGATGAAATCATTCATCGTATCACGAATCACAAGCTTGATCTTGCTCCAGTCCGCATTACGCTGGTGTGTCAGACAGTCTTCTACCGCTTCTGTAAGGACTTTTCTCGCCTCTTCCATCAGACTTTCAGACTCTCTTACATACACGAATCCGCGCGATACAATATCCGGACCTGCAAGAAGCTGGTTGCTTCCCTTCTCCAGTGTCAGTACAACGATCATGATACCATCTTCTGCCAGATGCTGTCTGTCACGGAGTACGATATTACCAACATCTCCGACACCGAGGCCGTCTACCAGGATCTCTCCTGTATGCACGTTGTCTACAACTTTTGCTTCCTTATCGCTGAGTTCCAGTACATTACCCGATTTCAGAATAAAGATATTTTCTTTCGGAATACCAAGCATCTTGGCGATTCCTGCATTTGCTTTCAGATGTCTGTACTCTCCATGGACCGGAATTGCATATTTCGGTTTTACCAGAGAATAGATCAGTTTCAATTCTTCCTGACAAGCATGACCGGATACATGGGCATCCTGGAAGATAACATTGGCACCTTTCGCAGTCAGTTCATTGATGACCTTGGATACGGATTTTTCATTTCCAGGGATCGGGTTTGAACTGAAGATGATCGTATCGCCAGGCATGATTGTTACTTTCTTATGCACATCTGCTGCCATACGTGACAGTGCTGCCATTGATTCTCCCTGACTTCCGGTTGTGATCAGAACTGTCTTCTCCGGTGGATAATTCTTCAGCTGGTCGATCTCGATCAGTGTCTTATCCGGAACATTTAAGTATCCCAGCTCCTGTGCAACCTGGATGATATTCACCATGCTTCGTCCTTCTACGACTACCTTACGGTCATATTTACATGCCGTATTGATGATCTGCTGTACACGGTCTACATTTGATGCAAATGTTGCAATGATAATACGTGTATCTTTATGCTCTGCAAAAATGTGGTCAAATGTAATACCTACCGTACGCTCAGACTGGGTAAATCCCGGTCTCTCCGCATTGGTACTGTCCGACATCAGTGCCAGTACACCTTTCTTTCCGATCTCTGCAAATCTCTGCAGATCGATCGCATCACCGTATACCGGTGTATAATCTACTTTAAAGTCTCCTGTATGCACAACGATACCGGCCGGTGAATAGATTGCCAGTGCCGCAGCATCCTGGATACTGTGGTTTGTCTTGATAAATTCGATACGGAACTGACCCAGATTGATCGACTGTCCGTGTCTTACAACTTTTCTTCTTGTACTGCGAAGCAGATTGTGCTCCGTCAGCTTCTTCTCGATGATTCCCATCGTAAGCTTGGTCGCATAGATTGGAAGATTCAGTTCTCTTAATATATAAGGGAGTGCACCGATATGGTCTTCATGACCATGGGTGATCACAAATCCTTTGACTTTCTGGATATTATCCTTCAGATAAGTAACATCCGGAATGACCAGGTCGATTCCGAGCATATCCTCCTCCGGGAAAGATAATCCACAGTCTACAACAATAATACTGTCCTCATACTCAAAAGCTGTGATGTTCATTCCGATCTTTTCCAGACCTCCGAGTGGAATGATACGCATTTTTCCATTGTTTTCTCTCTTCAAAATTACACCTCCACGTGCTTACCGTACTATTTTTCTGCCTCTTTTTTGGCACTCCTTGCACTGTCCGTAGAACTTTAATTCGTGGTCTAACACATGAAATCCCGTTGTCTCTTCGATCTTATCTTCCAGATTTTCCAGAAGATCATCCTTGAACGGAATGATCTTTCCACATGTTCTGCATATCAGGTGATGATGATGATGTCTTTCTTCTCCATCGAAGAATTCTCCGATCTCATAACGTGCACATCCATCATCAAGATTGATACGATCCACCAATTGCATTTCCAGTAACAGCTGCACTGTCCGGTAAATTGTTGCCAGCCCAATTTCCGGATAATCTTCTCTTACTAATTCATAAATATCTTCTGCAGTCAGATGCTTATCACGATGATCTGCAAGGACCTCCAGTACCAGTATACGCTGGTTGGTAACTTTCAACCCCTTTTCTCTCAGCATTTCTTTAAACTTCTCTTTACTGATAGACATTCCAAACTACCTTTCAATCTCTACATCTTCAAGTAGTTCTTCAAATACTTTCAGAACAGCAGAAAGCTCTACATCATCTTCTACGATCTCGTATACACTCTCTGACTGGTTCTCTCCTGATGTGTCTTTCAAAATCAGACATTCTGCATCATCATCTTCCGAATCTGTCACCAGAATATAAGACACCCCACCAACTTTTGTCTGTTCAAGTACATAAAAATCTACTTCTTCATTCATCTCTTCGGACATGAATTTAATCTTTTCCATCTATAATCCACCTCTTAATCCAGGGGCGTATGCGCAAGTGAATCCAGATATCCCTGCAATATAAAAACAGCCGCAATCTTATCAATATACTTCTTGCGGTCTTCACGCCTCACCTTATTCTCTATCAAAGTCCGCTCAGCTTCTACCGTGGTCAGACGCTCGTCCCACATAACGACCTCAAGGCCGGTCCGTCTTTTTAACATCTCACCAAATGCCATTGATTTTTCCGCACGATCTCCAATATCATTATTCATATGCTTCGGAAGTCCGAGAACAATCTTCGTAACCTGATACTCTTCAATCAATGCTTCGATACGCGCACAGGTCTTTCTGAGCTTGTTCTCGTCCTTTCTGCATATTGTCTCTACTCCCTGAGCAGTAATTCCCAACGGATCACTGACCGCAACGCCTACCGTCTTAGATCCATAGTCCAGTCCCATGATTCTCATAGTCATTATTCCCACTCATTATGCTCGATATACGTCTTGAGCATCTCTTCTACCAGTTCATCTCTTTCCATCTTCATGATCAGACTTCTGGCTCCGTTATGGCTTGTGATGTAGGTCGGATCTCCGGACATAATATAACCTACGATCTGGTTTACCGGGTTATATCCCTTTTCACTTAATGCCTTATATACAATCTCCAGAATGTCCTTTGCGCTGATCTGTGGTCCACTTTCTACCTGGAAAAACTGGGTATTTGTCATATTTTTCATATAATCACGTCCTCCAAAAATATTTCAATTTTATTCTACATGATTAAATCTCAAATTTCAATGCAATATTTGTAATTGGTTTTCAATTTCTACATTTACAAGCTGATTAATAAGATTATTCGGATTTTTTACACCAATTTTCACATATTCCTTCGTGTGCCCGATCTGAAGTTCCTCTCCATCACGCACGATTTTCTCCTCGATCAGGACCTCCTGTGTGGTTCCAAGCAGTCTTTCTTCATAAACCGCCTGCTTCTTACGGTTCAGTTCCAGAAGTTCGGCGCTTCTTGCGGCCTTGATCTGATCCGGCACCTGGTCTTTCATAGCCGCTGCCTTTGTTCCTTCTCTTCTGGAATATTTAAAAATATGTGTTTCATAAAAATCTACTTTATCTACAAATGCCTTCGACTCTGCAAACTCTTCTTCCGTCTCTCCCGGAAAACCGACGATCACGTCCGTTGTAAGTGCCGGGTTGTCGAAATATTTGCGGAGCAGCTGACATTTCTCATAATACTCTTCTGCTGTGTATCTGCGGTTCATGCGCTTCAATGTTGCGTTGCATCCGCTCTGCAATGACAGATGGAAATGCGGACACATCTTCGGAAGTTTTGCGATCGTCTGTGCAAATTCTTCCGTAATAATTCTCGGCTCCAGTGATCCAAGACGGATTCTTTCGATTCCTTCCACTTCATGGATCGCCAGAATCAGTGACAACAGGTTGTCGTCACAGTCGATTCCGTACGAACTCAGATGGATTCCGGTCAGTACCACTTCTTTATATCCATTGGCCGACAGTGTCTTCACTTCATCCAGCACACTGTCACGGCTTCTGCTTCTTACCCTTCCTCTTGCGAACGTAATGATGCAGTAAGTGCAGAACTGGTTGCATCCGTCCTGCACCTTGATATAAGCTCTTGTGTGTTCCGCCGCCGTACTTAAATGCAGATCTTCATACACTTTTTCATGATTGATATCCAGAATCTCCTGATAGGTCTCTGTTTCCTTTTCCTGTTCGTCTGATGTTTCCCGCTGACCATCCTGATTCTTTTCTTTTTCATAATTTTCCAGGATTTCAACAATATTCTGCTTCTTATTATTACCAACGACAATATCAATACCTTCCGGGATATCATCTTTCTTAGCCTGTACATAGCAGCCGCAGGCAACAACAATAGAATCCGGGTTCATCTTTCTTGCTTTATGAAGCATCTGTCTGGACTTCCGGTCCGCCATATTCGTTACGGTACAGGTATTAATGATATAGACATCCGCACCTTCCTGGAACGGCACGATCTCATATCCATGCTTTTCCAGCAGTTCCTGCATGGCTTCCGTCTCATATGCATTTACTTTGCATCCGAGATTATGCAATGCTACTTTCTTCATATATCTGTTCCTTTCTTTTTAAAACGTTATTTTAACACATTGTTGTAACATCTAACGAAAATCTTCTGAATTCTTTGGCAATTTGTTCCTTGACTTTTCTTCGTCTGACTCTTAATATATCTATAGAACAAGAAATGAATCAAGGAGGGTATTCCAATGAAAACAGTAAAGATTTCTTTAAATTCAATCGACAAAGTAAAATCATTCGTAAACGACATCACAAAATTTGATTATGACTTTGATCTTGTATCTGGAAGATATGTCATTGATGCAAAATCAATCATGGGAATCTTCAGCTTAGATCTTTCTAAACCGATCGATCTGAACATCCACGCTGATGACAACGTAGAAGAGATCATGGAAATGTTAAAACCATATCTTTGTGACTAATCAGTAATAAAAGTAAATGATTTACTTAGAAAAAGGGCTGACCTGTTTAAGGGTTCAGCCCTCTTTTTTACTCCATTTATTTTACTTCAATGATCTCAACGGTCTCAATCGCCTGTTTCATCAGCTCATCGATCTTCTCATTCAGATTCTCTTCCGAACGGCGGATCACATCAATATTCGGCTTGGTTACCGGATGTTTTGCCACGAAGATCGTACAGCAGTCTTCGAACGGCTGGATCGAGGTCTCATAAGTATCGATTTTTTCTGATACATCCACGATCTCCTGCTTGTCGAATCCGATCAGTGGACGGTATACAGGCATCGTACATACATCGTTTGTTGCTGCAAGACTCTGCATGGTCTGGCTTGCCACCTGTCCGATACTTTCCCCTGTGATCATGCCTAAGCAGCCATCCTCTTTTGCAAAATGTTCTGCGATACGCATCATGTATCTTCTCATAATGATCGTCAGCTCATCATGCGGGCATTGATCGTAGATATAAAGCTGGATATCCGTAAAGTTGACGACATGCAGCTTGATCGGTCCAGAATATTTTGCCACTTTCTTTGCAAGATCCACAACTTTTTGTTTTGCACGTTCGCTTGTATACGGCGGCGCATGGAAGTAAGTAGCCTCAAGGCTTACTCCACGTTTGGATACCATGTATCCTGCAACCGGGCTGTCGATACCGCCGGATAACAGAAGCATCGCCGAACCATTGGTTCCGACCGGCATTCCGCCTGCTCCCGGGATGATCTGTGAATATACGTAGATCTCATTCCTGACTTCTACGTTCACCATAACATCCGGATGATGTACATCTACTTTGATTCCGCTTTCCGGGAATGCGTACAGGATCGCTTCTCCAAGGTCACGGCTGATCTCCATAGAGTTCAGCGGATAAGACTTTTTGGCACGTCTGGACTCTACTTTAAATGTAAAGTTCTTATCTGGATACATCTCATCCATATATGCGACAACATCTTTTTTCAGTTCCTCGAATCCTTTGTCCTCCATACGGACAACCGGACAGATTCCGACCAGACCGAATACTTTCTTCAGATGTTCCACAGTCTCATCGTAATCATAATCTCCTTCACAGTCTACATAGATTCTTGCCTGTGATTTGTGTACATCGAACTGTCCGTCTACATCTTTTAATGCATAGCGCACCTGGCGCACCAGTGCGTCTTCGAACAGATGACGGTTCTTTCCCTTAATTCCAATCTCTCCATATTTTAATAAAAATGTATGAAATCTCATCTTCTGATTCCTTTCCTGATCTCTTTCTCTTTTATCTGTAACTTTCTAATGTCTGGTATATCTTCTAAGCATCGGTACTATATTATATAGTGCATCGAGCGTATAGTCAATCTCTTCCAGTGTAGTAAATTCTGACATACTAAACCGAAGCGTCGCATCCAGAAACTCCTGTTTTGCCCCGATTCCTTTTAACACACCGCTGATCTGCGGATGGTTGGACGCACATGCCGATCCGGATGACACATAGATTCCTTTATCTTCCAGCGCATGTAATAGCACTTCACTTCTGATTCCTGCGATTCCTACACTGATAATATGCGGTGCCGACGTCTCATCGTATAAACCATGGATCGTTGTATTCTCGATCTTTTCCACGCCTTCGATGAAATGCTGTTTTAACGCCCGCATCTTCTCCACTTTTTCATCGAGGTTATCATAAATCGTCTTTGCCGCCAGGGAAAGTCCTGCGATTCCCGGTACATTTTCCGTTCCGGAACGCATGTCATGCTGCTGGCCGCCGCCGTAGACGATCGGGCGAATCTTTACATTTTCGCCGATGTATAATGCACCCACGCCCTTCGGTCCGTGGATCTTGTGACCGCTGATGGAGCACATATCTACCTTCAGTTTCTTCGGGTAGATCTTATATTTTCCAAATCCCTGTACCGCATCGACATGGAATAAAATGTCTTTATTATATGCCTTTACGATACTTGCCGCTTCCTGAATCGGCTGTACGGAACCCACTTCGTTGTTCACATACATGATCGATACCAGGATCGTATCTTCACACAGCACTTCTTTCAACGCATCCAGACGGATTCTTCCGTACTGGTCTACCGGAAGATAGGTCACACGGAATCCTTCTTCTTCCTCAAGAAAACGCATGGTGTTGATAATTGCCGGGTGCTCAATGGATGATGTGATCAGGTGGTTGCCTGCACGCTTATTCGCTCTTGCCGCGCCGATCAGTGCCATATTGTCACTCTCCGTACCGCCGGAAGTAAAATACACTTCCTTTTCCTGTACCTTCCAGAGTCTGGCAAATGTTTCTTTTGCTTCTTTTATATATTTTTCTGCTTCCACACCTTTGTTATGCATAGAAGACGGATTGCCATAGTCTTCACACATGACCTTCTGCACCAGTTCACCGACGCTTCGGTATGCCATGGTAGTCGCCGAATTATCCAGATATACTTCCTTCATTTCTTCACTTCCTGTACTCTTCATTCTTAGTATCAGATTATGTTTCTACCCTTCCAGATGGAACATCAGAACCGAAAGCATCATAAGTCCTGCAGTCTCTGTCCGAAGGATTCTCTTGCCAAGTGTCACCGGATTTGCCCCGGTTTTCATGGCAAGTGCTACTTCTTCTTCCTCAAAGCCGCCTTCCGGTCCGATAAAGATGCCGACCGACTGCCCCGGTCTGATCCCTGCGATGATCTGCTTCGTCTCTTCCATCCCTTTTGCCAGTTCGTATGGGATCAGGACAACGTCCAGTTCTTCTGCCTGCTTTAATGCCTGCGCATAAGTGCATACTTCTCCCACCTCAGGAATAATACCTCGTCCTGCCTGCTTCGCCGCACTGACCGCAATCTGCTGCCAGCGTTCGACCTTCTTCTTCGCCTTCTTCGCATCCAGCTTGACCACGGCTCGCTTTGTCGCCACCGGGATTACCTGATATGCGCCGAGTTCTACCGACTTCTGCACGATCAGTTCCATCTTGTCCTGCTTTGGAAGTCCTTGGAACAGATAGATCTTTGATGCAAGCTCGCTCTCGTCCTGCTTTTTCTCCAGTATCTTAAGCACTGCCATATCTGCTTCATAGGATTCCACCGCACACAGGTACTGACTGCCTTCTCCGTCATTTACCGTAAGTTCTTCACCGGTCTTCATGCGGAGTACATTCTTCATATGATTGACGTCGCCGCCCTCTACGTAGATCTTTTCTTCCTTCACCTGCTCCGGTGACACAAAAAAATGTTGCATATCGAATCCTCTAATTCTTTCTTGCCGTTACAGATACCCATTCGCCCTGGTGGTTCACTTCCAGAACTTCGAGGCCTGCTTTCTTCACAGCTTCTACGACCACTTCTTCTTTATCTTCGATGATTCCGCTTGTGATATAGATACCGCCCTTTTTCAACTGGTGGATGATCACAGGTGTCAGCGGTACCAGTACATCTGCCAGGATATTTGCTGCTACGATATCGTATTTCTCATAACCGACCTTATCCTGTACTTCTTTATCATCAATGATATTACCGATCATGACTTCATACTGGTCTCTGCTGATTCCGTTGTTGTCCATATTCTCGTAGGTTGCATCGATCGCACACGGATCCAGGTCTGTTCCTACCGAATGCTTTGCGCCGAACTTTAACGCCAACATTCCAAGGATTCCGCTTCCACATCCAACGTCTAAGATCTCTGTATCTTCTGTCACATATTTCTTAAGCTGGCGGATGCAGAGCTGTGTGGTCTCATGCATACCGGTTCCGAATGCTGTGCCCGGATCGATATGGATCACCATCTTGTCGCTGTCTTTTGCCTCTACATTCTCCCATGAAGGAATGACAAGAATGTCATCAATATAGAACTGATGGAAATACTGCTTCCAGTTATTTACCCAGTCTACATCTTCTGTCTTGGACTCCTCGATCGTACAGTCTCCCACATTCAGATAACTTCTCATCTCTTCTAATTCCTGTCTGACCTTCAGTAACATCTCATGCTTGTCTACTTCTTCATCCAGATAGAATGTCAGGTATGCACATCCGTCATCTTCCGGCATATCCGGCAGGATGTCTACGAACATCTGCTCTTTGTCAGACTGTGTAAGCGGGATCTTATCTTCGATCTGCACTCCTTCGATTCCAAGATCAGCAAGCATGCTGCTGACGATATCTTCTGCCTCTGTTGTTGTCTTCAGACGAAACTGATTCCATTTCATATATATTTCTCCTTTATCTCATCTTGTTTAAGACCTCCCCGGGTCTTATATCATCTTCGTTTACATTCATTGCTTATTTTAACACCTGTTGTCTTTAAAGTAAATGTACTTCTTTCGCTAAAACAATGTTAAGAAAATAACGATTCTTGTTCATACCGTGTTAAGATCCATCCGTTTCTCTTTATCTTCTTACCAAAAGTCCATACAATGTACCCGGAAGCAAAATTCCACATCATATATAACATCAATATATAAAAACATTGACAAGGAGGACTTTGACTTATGAATATTGGCATTTTAATTCTTATGATCGTCGGTGGGGGTGTCGGAATTCTATCATCACTATATATTGCGCTCAGCTTTCCGGCCATGATTATCTGGAAAATTTATCGCAAAATCCGTCATGGATATAAACTTACATACTAATCATCTATTTTATGGCAGTGTTCAGATCCTGTTCTACTTCATTTAGTTCTGACAGGATCTCCTCCTGCTGTTTGTCAAATAACAGTTTCTTATTATACTGATAATACTTATCACAGTCATTTTCCTTTAAGAACTGAATACTATAATAGTTCGTGTTAAGTTCCGTAACAAAAGAAACCATCTCCTGACTGTCCCCAAATGCATCTTCCATGAAATCAAATGCGTGTTCCAGCGCAGCAAGTGTATACTCTGTCAGTTCTTCCCGCCCTGCCACTTCATTGCCAAACAATTCCTTTACACGTTCAAATGCTGCTTCTCCGTCCAGATGTTCCTCTTTCGTAAGCTGTTCATAGGATTCCAGCGTATCCAGTACCTGTTTGCGTACATAATCTTCCTGCTTTGTCATCTGCTCTTCTTTCCGGAGTTTTTCGTACTTGTCCCTCGATTCACAAACTACAAGATCGATCTGCAGATTGGATCTGTATAACTTCAGATATTCATATAAGATCGTCACAAACCGGTCTTTCAGAAAATAATCTTTAAAGCAAGTTCCCAGTCTTCCGATCAGCATGTTAACTACACTGAGACGCTCATCAAATGCTGCATACTGCAGTCTTTCCAAAGTGTCCTTTGTGTAGACACCTTCAATGATCTTCTCAAGTCCGTAATCTTTCTTGTATTTTCTGTACAATTCCAGATAATTCGCAAAATCCTTTGCAATCTTCCAGTGCTGGATATACTGATGAACGACCTCTCTGTCTGCTTTCTTTCCCAGCTTCTCATATGTCTTCAGAAGCTGGGAAAGATCTTCCCATCCTCTGGCCGTTGCAAAGACTCTTCCGTCTACGGTCGTCTCCATGCGATAGAAATAATCTCTGCGGATTTCCAGATATGCAAGGATTGCCGGATGGATATCTGCCTGATATGCGTATTCTTTCCAGACATCATAGTTCACATCCACATCGATCTTCTTGATGCGGTCAAGTGTCACCACATCAAAATCGCGGACCGACTTATTATATTCCGGCGGATTGCCAGCTGCTACGATGATCCAGCCTTCCGGGATCTTCTGATTACCAAACATCTTACACTGCAGGAACTGCAGCATCGTCGGTGCCAGCGTCTCGGATACACAGTTAATCTCATCGATAAAAAGAATCCCTTCTTTTAATCCGGTCTCCTCCATCTTGTCATATACCGAAGCAATGATCTCGCTCATCGTATATTCTGTGACGGAATACTCTTTTCCGCCATATTTCTTCTTTTCAATAAACGGCAGCCCTACTGCACTTTGTCTGGTGTGGTGCGTAATCGTATATGCCACAAGCGCCACTTTACACTCTTTCGCCACCTGTTCCATGACTTGAGTCTTTCCGATTCCCGGAGGCCCCATCAAAAGAATCGGTCTCTGTCTGATCTGTGGAATCATATAATCCCCGAACTCATCTTTGGCAAGATATGCCTCGATGGAATCTTTGATTTCTTTCTTTGCTCGCTTTATATCCATTTATTTTCTTTCCTCCATGTATTTCAACATTTCCTTAAAAGTCCTGCCCTTCTTCCAGAATGATCTTGATCGCCCATGGCGGGACATCCACGTCCTCATATTCTTCCTCCATGAACACAAATGCCGTCTCGTAGACTGGGCGCTTCGCCGGATAGATCCCACGTCCGTCCGTAAAATAGATCATCCCCCGCAGATGTTCAAATGCATGCTGCCGGATCATTTCGTCCACATAGGCAAATGCCGGGCGGAAATCCGTTCCGCCTTCACCTTTTAATTCTAACTTCTCCATATAAGATTTCAATTCTTCCTTACAGGTGATCTTCTGATCTGTCTGGATCTGGTCATCACACTGTATGATATGAATATTCACCTTCCGGAAAAAACTGTCATTCTCACTCAGCACACCATATGTCTCTTCCAGAAACTTCTTCACCAGTTCTCCGGAGCACGACATCGATGTATCGATCACAATCACAAATTCCTCGACTTTTTGAATTTCCTTCCACTCCTGCGGCTCGATCAATGGCATATTCCCATACAACGACAATCCATAGCTGTAGAAATTATAGTCAAAAGAATCCGGGTCTACCGTCATCTCTTCTTTTAAAACCGAAAACTTCCGTAAGAATTCCCGGTAATCCATCCGTTCCCGGTTCTCGACCTTCACCTGATCGATCAGACCGCCCGAACTTTCCGATGCCTCTTTGGAAAATGTCTCCATCTCCGTCTCCATACGTTCGCTGATGTCCTGCCACTGATTCTCGATCTGGCTCTGCTTCTTCTTATCCTCATCTTTCGGCCAGTAGCTGTGATCGTCCACACGGAAGTCTGACTCTAACTGTCCAAGCTTCGTTTCCGGGAATTCTTCTTTCTTCAGCACTTCATATACCCGTTCTGCCGTCAGTGTCTTCATTTTCTTTTTCAGCATCCGATACATCTCTCTTCTAGGAAGTGACCTGCCCTTCATCACACAGCGGTACTGAAGCCCGTCGATGATGGATTCTGCCACAATGTCACAGGCCAGATGATAAATTCTCTCTTCTCTTCCCTTTCTCCGGAGCATATGCCGGAAGATACCATGCAGTACCAGATGCAGATAGATCCGGTTCACCATAACGCGGTCTTCCCGGAACAATCCCCCCAGATACTGCGGATCATAATAAAGGTACAACCCATCCGTTCCCATGCCGTCCGCACCTGTATCCGGTATAAATGGCATGCACGACAGCGCAACATCCAGGAATCTCATCTTCATATAGAGTTCATTTCTTGCTGTGATCAGGATCTTTCGGCTGACAGACTCCATACGTTCCTGCATGGCAGTTGACTGTGACACACCCTCCGGTTCTGTTGTTTCTTTCTTTATTCCTTCATTTTTTTTACGTCTCTTCGTATCTGTCATATGATTTTCCGCTTTTTCTCCTTACAATTCAAACGTCTTTTTCTTCTTCGGGAACAACTCTTTTCTGACATCCATAAGCACACTCAGACTTTCCGTCCTGTTCCCCTCTGCCGCTACATCCATACCTGTCTGTAAAGCCGGTTCACTCCACAGCTTCTTCTGCTCCATGAACCGGATTCCTTCTATATCTTCTCTTTTTACCAGATACGCTGCCACCGTTTCCATATGCTCCCGTATGTATGTTTTGTAGACATTTTTGTTCTTCTCCGACAATTCCTCCGGGAAACGCAGACGGTTCAGTGCAAGCTCCACCGCCGTCTCTTCTGTATCCTCCGCAACCGTATGATAGAACATCTCATCATATTTCTTATAATCTAATTCCCGGTTATAAAAGCACTGGCGGTAGTATCCTCCCGCACCATGATGGTGTGTCTCAAGAATCCTTGCCGGGGTGTTCTCAACCGCCTCTTCATAGTGTTCCGGAAATAGAATCCGGACTTCCCGCAACCATTCATCTGTACTGTTTTTTTCTGCGCAACATCTCCAACTGTATCCGTATAAGCTTACACGGATCTGATAACGCATCTCTTCTACAATAGATTTCAGACAGCTCTTCTTGCCCTCACAGAAATATATCTCCACTTCTTCCAGACGACAACCCGTCAATGCACCGCCACCCATATCGAGCAGTTGATTCCCCAGAATCAGTTTTTTCAGGTTCCTGCACCGGTAGAATGCGTAACGACCGACTTCTTTTAACGCTTCCGGCAGCCAGATCTCTTCCACTTCCAGATTCCTGGCAAATGCATAATCATCCAGTGCAGTCACAGTTTCTCCTTCTATCTCATCCGGCAGGACCACACAACTGTCTGCTCCATAATATTCGGTGATCATCATACCCTTCGCTGTCATTTTATATCTGATCTCCGCAGTGATCAGATTATCCTGCTTTTTATTCTTTACCTGTTCATTTATTTTTACATCCATATTCCATTCAATTCCGTCCCTTTTTCTTTCTTCCCTATACTACTATGATTCCCTGCTATTTGCAAGGCAGGTCATAACTTTGTATTCGCTGCATATATATATGAACAAATGATTCTTGCGGAGTTCTTATGTCCCGATTACATAATTACAAACCATTGATCCTCTTATTCTTCTTTTCATTCTGTTTCTTTGCAGGCGGACAGATTGCCCGGATCTTTCCGCCTGCGTCTGTCAGAACAGATGATAAAAGTCCATCCGGTAATGCAGCTTCCTCCGGCACAGTTCCGACAGCCTCGACTTCCGGCAATCCCCTCTCCACGATTCTGCCGGCTGCCGAAAACTGGGGTCTAAGCTTTCAGGAGGAAGGCAAAGTTCCTGTCGGTAATGCATCTTTCGATGAGCTTCAGCAATATCACGCCTACTATGCACAAAAGACGGATAAAAAAGTCATCTATCTCACTTTTGACTGCGGCTATGAAAACGGAAATACACCGGCTATCTTGAATGCTTTAAAACGGCACAACGTTCAAGCCACATTTTTTGTTGTCGGAAACTTTCTGCGTGATAATCCGGAGCTGGTAAAGCAGATGTTAAAAGAAGGTCATACCATCGGCAACCATACTTTCCATCACCCCGACATGTCCCAGATTGCAACAAAGGAGACATTTTCCAGAGAACTTAAGAGTGTAGAAGCTCTGTATAAAGATATCACAGGCAAATCCATGACCCGCTTCTACCGGCCGCCACAGGGAAAATACAGTACTGAAAATCTGCAGATGGCAAAAGACATGGGATATCATACCTTCTTCTGGAGTCTTGCCTACGTTGACTGGCTGGCCGACGCGCAGCCATCCAAAGAAGAAGCCTTTGACAAGCTTCTCGGACGGATCCATCCGGGTGCCATCGTGCTGCTGCATAACACCTCCAAAACCAATGGCGAGATTCTGGATGAGATGCTTGCAAAATGGGAGGAGATGGGGTATACATTTTCTACACTCAAAAAGCTTGTCAAGAACACTTGAAAATAAAAAATAAACCGGTTTGTTTCCATCAATTTCTTTCTGATTTCTGCAAACCGGTTCATTCTATTCATCCTATTTTAATCGAGATCAATCACATCCATTTTGAATGTATCATCCATCTCCGCATGACTTCTTCTCTTTTCCGGATGATTACTCAAAAGATCTGCTGTCGCATCAAACAGATCGTCATCATCATAACCTGCTCCGAACAGATCATAATCATCATCTTCTGAATAATAACCTTCGAAGTTGTCAAATGCTTCTTCATCCAGAGGTGTAAATGCTTCAAAATCATTGGTATCCTCCAGATTGATCTTCTTAACAGGTTTACGGATTGCCGGACCTGTCTCGTCTAAGGCACGGACACCTTTGGATGGTTTCTTTTCTCTTTCAGGTTCTGTGCGTCTTGCTGGCTCTTTCTGCCTTGCTGATTGTTTCTTAGCAGGCTTGTGCTCCATTGCTTTTGCAATATTTTCTGTCACCCATGGATCCTCATCATCGAAATCATCCTCATAATCTTCAAATTCGTCTTCTCCATAGTCTAATCTTGACGTTTTCTTTACAGCTGCTGGTTTTTTAGCTGTCTTTTTATTTTTCTTCTTCTCTTTATTTACTTTTTTCGCAGCTTTTTTCTGAATCTTCTTCTCTGCTTCTTCCTCATCCATATCAATTCCATATTCGTCATACAGATCATCTAATTCAAGATCTCTATAATGAAGTTTTACAGAAGTAATAATTACTACGATCAGCAGTACTGCAAAAAGAACAAGTGCAATAATTACTACGATATCCAAAAAACTATCTACAAAATTTAAAATTTTTCCCCAGATTCCTTTTCCGTTATTGACAGTAAAATCTGACGTTGAAGATGTTCCTGATGATGGCGAATATTTCTGGTACGTACCATCTGTTGTATCATAACGGTATGTTGTCTTTTCTCCATCCGAATTCATCGCATAGACAATATAATATTCCGCATTCTTTGTATCCTGCCATGTATCAAACTCTTTTCCGTTTAATGTAAGTGATGTCTTCTGATACTGGCTTGGCAATGAGATATTTCCGTCATCAGCCAAAGGAATAATATATCTGCCCTTTGCAACCTCTATTACTTCAAGCGGAGAAAAGTTTCCGGTATCACTGTCATACAGATAAAAATCCGCATCTCCTCCGTTTTCAGGTGTAAGATACATTGCAAGTGCACCACTTGATTCCTGCTTAATAATCTGATGATCTGTTCCTTCAAATTTCAACGCATCTCTTACAAAACCATCAGGAATAATCGTATCCGAAAAATCACCTGTTACGATATATTTTGATTTTCCAATCTTAACCTCTGTTCCACCAGCAGCCGAACTGGTATCTTCTTCCTGAATCAGCGATTTATCGCCTTCTGCTATGCTGACAGATGAAGAACCTGACGTAATCTCCAATGCAACTCCATTGCTATCAATTCCATCAACCTTAGCAACTTCTACCGATGTTGTTCCCTCATCCAATGCCTGGAATTTTAAGTTGAATTCCATCGTTGTTCCGGCATTTTCATCATTTCTTGATATTGTAATTGTTCCGTCTCCACCTGTAGCATCATCACCGCTAATGAAGCGCAGCTTTGTTTTATCATAGCTTAATGTTGCCTGAATTGTATTTAACGCTTTCGCAGATGAAACCTTTGCCGTTACATCTACCTCTTCTCCGACACTGGTCTGCGGATCAGAAAATCTGAATTCTGCTGCGGTTGCACTTGCCACACATGTCATTCCAACACACAACATACACATCAAAAGAAATGATACAATTATTTTTTTGACTTTTTTCATGAATAATACCCCTTTTTCTATCTTCATGGTGTTCTACTCTGTGGTACCTTCGCTGCCGGTTGATTCTCCGCCTGTCCCGGTTGAAGTATCTCCCGTTGATGTACCATTTCCTGTCGTTCCTGTACTTCCTGTCGTTCCTGTACTTCCTGTTGTTCCGCTTCCTGTTCCGGTTGATGTACCACTTCCCGTACTTGTTCCAGTTGTGCTTCCCGTTGTCCCTGTACTTCCCGAAGTACCACTGTTACCACTCGTTCTTGATCTGTACGAAGTGCTTCCGGTTGTTCCTGTACTTCCCGAACTGTTCTTTGTTGTTCCACTGTTTCCGGAATATGTCTCTTCCGGCTGTTGCATAAACTCCTGCGTTGATTCGTCTGTATCCGCATCTCTGTTTCCGGCTTTTTTCTCTATCTTTGCACTGATACCCGATACTGTGGAAGACACATCATAATTATCACTTTCTCCATAGAAGAAACTATGCAGCTGCTTTACATTACTTTCCATTGTAACTGGAATAACAACGCTTCCTACATTTCCCAATGTATCGGTTGTCTTATCAAATGGGAACCCTGTTGTTTCTCCCAGTTCATAATCAAACGCATCTTTCGCATATTCAAGGATTTCTGTCATTGTGAAGTTTGTCGAAACCTCAGGAAAGACCTTATCAATAATCTTATTCAACTGTGCCGGTGATGCCTGTTGCAGCTTCTCTACAACTTTCTGCAGAACCGCCCGCTGCCTTTCTGCACGTTTGAAATCATCTCCGGCCGTGTATCTGATTCTGGCATATGCAGTTGCCTGCACACCATTCAGAGTCTGTGTTCCCGGTTCTGTAACTCCCGGAGACAGCTTTCCGGTCACCTTCATAATTTCCTGAACATAACCACAGATGTACGGCATTTCATCTTCCTGTACATCGATATCAATTCCGCCCACAGAATCTACAACGTCTATCATCGAGTTGAAATTCACCGTTACATAATGTTCTATATTCATATCCAAATTCTTATTTAACACTGAAAGAGCACCTTCCGGACCGCCATATGAATATGCTGCATTGATTTTATTCAATGTTCCATCTTCCTGCTCTGACAATGTGTCTCTATATATCGATGCAATTTTCACCTTCATTGTCTTCTTATTCAGGCTTGCAATCATTATTGTATCACTTCTGGTTCCTTTATCCAGATCATTGTCTCTTGAATCCACACCAAACAATGCAACGTTCAGATATCCGCTTCCTCTTTTTTTGGCTTCCTTTGAAACGCTTAATTTATCTGTATCTAACTTTACTGTATTGATCTTCGAAAGTTTACTGGCTACAATGACAGCTCCAATCGCTGCTACCGTTACCAATGTTCCTCCAAGAATGGCTCCAATCTTCTTACCCAAAGACCAGGATGCAAATCCCCTTGTTTTCGACCTTCGTCCCCGTCTTTTATATCTTTTTTTATCTTTTGCCATTACTTTTTATATCCTTTCTTCAGCCGTAGCTTATCATATCATATCTATATTACCTTAAAATATGACAAACTTCAATCAAAAATAAAGCTTTTCGTCTACTTTTCCCAGTAACCCGGACTCATCGAACACCATTTAACGACTTTATCCGGCAATTTTTTATACATTTTCCCCATCCGGTAACCAATGTACTTACACCCACTTTGATAAACCAGTTTGGGAACCAGATGTATTTTCCGCCGTTTTACCAAATGAGCGGCTGTCTGCTTCACCAGTTTTATTCCTTCGCTTTCAGACTTTATACCCTCAAATACTTCCGGATGTTCTGCCTGTGACACCGCCATATCAAAATTGCGGTGAAACTGCTGCATCCCTGTATAATTATGCGAGTGAATCACTCTCGCTTCAGCCACATAAGCGACCTTATATCCGGCATTTATCATATGACCGGCCAATATCATATCCTCATTAAATATTGTTTTCTTGCAGAATCCACCTGCTTTTTCATAAATATTCCGTTTATATGCCGCACAAACGTTAGAACAGAAGAATGTTTTAATGCCCATTTCCTGTAAATCTTCCTTGCTTTTTATCCGGCTGTTTTCCGGGTAATTGAATTTTCTGGTATATTTTTCTATATAATTACAATCAGATGCTGCAAGCTGACGTGCATACGCCGCCCCGGTCATTTCATCTTCTTCCAGTACTTTCACCAGATTTCCAATCACATATTCATCTGCTGGCACTGCATCCTGTGTCATAAATACAACAATTTCCGCCTTTGACATCTGCATTCCCATATCCCGTGTTGCGCCATGATCAAATTCCCGGCGTTCTATATGGGATACTTTTACCTTTTCCATCTGCTCTACTTCTTTCGGAAACCTTCCGGCCTTTGTATTGATCACAAAAATAGTGCCGATCGGATATTCCTGTTCCTGAAGTTTTTTCACAAGTCTGCTAAATTTTTCATCTGGTCTGTATGATGGTATCACCACATCTACAGAAGTCTGATCGTTATTCATCTTTTCTTTTTCATCCTCTATTTCTTATCATATCCTACATAGCAATAAATCATCCCTGTAATGATCAGCCAGAACCATGTCGCAGGACTGCTGAACCATGTTGTAAAAAATGCAAGAGCCAGATACACTGCAATCTGTCCATAAAGAAGATATACAACCGGGTTATCACTTTTTTTAATAATATCAATAATGACCTTTGCCACAACACCAATAAGCAAAGCTATCACAAATACTCCAATGACTCCAAAATCATAATAAGCATCATAAAACATTGTAAACGTTGTCAATTCGGTACTGGTCAGATAGACCGTTGCCGGAACCAGATTTGGCATTACAAATTTCAATCCCGTTAATGACACAAACGGGAATAACATCCGCAGGCCATAAGAAAATTTCGGCAGATTTTTCACCAGACAGTCAAAATTATCGTAGTTATTGGCAATATAGATATACGGCTGGGTCAGAAACACCGGCATATGTGTATATTTCATTTTAAATACATTGTTCAAATATATCGCATCCCGCTTCTGTGACAATGTAATCACCACATACGCTGCACAAACCACAAGGCCAAGAAGAACCAAGGTACTTTTCCGCATATTTTTATTTACCAGTATATAAATGACTGCTGCCACACCTATTTCAAACAGAAACTGAAATCTCGATACATAGAGAAACGGAACTGCAAATGCCACTATATTTGCAATAATGATCGCTCCATTACGCCACTTACTTTCCTCAGAATCGATTTTTTTCCAAAGCACCGTAAGTCCCGGTATCAGGATACAACTGATTGCACAATAATGAAGATAATGTAAAGCCGACATTCTGAAATAAGAATACGAATAAGGTTCATCTGAAAAAACCGGAATATAACCGATCCGGATAATTTCGATTACAAAACATCCGGCCGACACAACCAGCAGCAACATAATACATCGAAAAAGCCTGTCTGCCTTTTTTTTATTTTTTTCAGGTTCTTTTCCCTCTACCCTGCTATACTTTCTTCCCCATTCATATCCTATTCCAAAAGCTATATATATCACAAAAAAGCTCAACCAGGTTATATAGCTCCATGTATCCTGTAATGTACTGAGTTTCAGACAGCTGATTCCCTGGCCCCCTACCCAGGCAAGTGTAAACAGAGCCCTCAGTTCCACAAAGCTTCCACTTTCCCTTACCCAGTGAACATACAAATAAACAGCTTCCACAATCAGAATAATTCCCGAAGCATAATACCATTTTGCCAGTGACGCTATGTAACTGACAAAAAAGCTCAGCATATAAGTTCCATATTCTAAAATAATTTTATTCCGTTCCCTCATTCAGACTGTCTCCTTTAAACGTAGACTCCATTGCCTCTGTATTATCTGCTGTTATATCCGTCAGATAAACAATGTCACTGTCAATCTCTTTTACTTTGTCTGATGCCTCATAAGAATCATCATTAAACAGTTCCTGATGTAATTGCTTTACATTCTGTTCCAAACCGATTGGAATGACAAAAGATACACCGCTATGATTCTTCACTGTTTCACTGGTTGTTACCTGATATGGAAATCCATTTGTTGACACCAGATTATAATTCAGTGCATTCGCTGCAAATCCCAGAATCTGTTTTGAAGAAAAACTTGTCGAAATCATCGGAAATACTTCATTTACTATTTTATTTAAAGTAATGAAATTCGCTTTCTGTGCTTTCTTTGCAACCTTTTCTAATACAATTCTCTGTCTCTGTGCACGTTTGAAGTCATTACCACTTGTATAACGGATTCTTGCATATGCCACACCATGAATACCGTCCAGATGCTGTGTACCGGCTTTTTCTTTTATATCCGACCAATGTTCGCCAATCACTCTTGCCGTCTCGGCACCATACAGATTGCACCAGTGTGCTTCTTCTTTCGTCATTTTAATATCAATCCCACCCAGAGCATCAATCACTTTTACAAGCGCATTAAAATTCACACTGACATAATTCTTAATATCAAGATCAAAGTTACGGTTCAGAAGACTGATTGCCTCTTCCGGACCGCCTGTATTATATGCTGAGTTCGCTTTATCATAACGTCCATTCTGTTGCTGCAGCAACGTATCCCTGTATACAGACACAAGCTTCACATCACTTGTCTTATTATTGATACTTGCGATCATAATGCAGTCACTTTGTACACCGCCGTCCAATTCATTATTTCTCGAATCTAATCCAAACAATGCAATGTTCGTATACTCTCCTGTATCCTTATAGACTTCCAGCTTTTTTTTATTCAACACATTATAATCCAGCTTTCCAAGTTTGAATATTCCGTAAGCAGCTACTAATAAAGCAGCCAGAGTTATAATTTCAATTGTTAGTAAAATAATTCTTTTTCTTTTTCTTTTGCGCAATTTTTTTTGTCGTTCTTCTCTTAATTGTCTTTTTGTCTTGCGTCTTTTCTTTGCCATTGTCGTCTCCTTTAGAAGCTAATATGCATTCTTATTAATAAAACCTTTGAAAAATGTCAGAAATAATATTTTTATATCAAATCCCAATGTCCAATTTTCAATATAATATAAATCATACTCGATTCTCTTTTGAATCGATGTGTCACCACGTAGTCCATTCACCTGTGCCCATCCGGTAAGTCCCGGCCGCACCTGATGTTTGATCATATATCTTGGGATCTCTTCTTTGAATTTTTCTACAAACTGAGGCCTTTCCGGTCTCGGGCCGATCAGACTCATATCCCCTTTCAGGATATTGATCAGCTGAGGTAATTCGTCAATGCTTGTTTTTCTTATAAACTTTCCTACCGGCGTAACACGCGGATCGTTCTTTACCGTCCATCCATTTTTTTCTTTTGATGCATCCTGCACAACCATAGACCGGAATTTATACATATAGAATGGTTTATTCTGCAGACCGATCCTTTCCTGTTTGAAGATCAATGGTCCCGGAGATGTCACTTTTATAATAATTGTTATTACCAGCATGACCGGTGAAAATAATGTAAGCGCAACCAATGCTCCAAAAATATCCATTGCCCTTTTTACAAATGCATTCAGCATATTGCTAAGCGGCACTCTTCTTATATTAATTACCGGAAGTCCTACCAAATCTTCCGTATATGGTTTTGTCGGAATGATATTATTATAATCCGGTATAAACTTTGTATGGACACCAGATTTTTCACACATACCTACAATCTTTTCTAATTTATGATATTCTGCCAACCCGAGAGTGATTGCTATCTCATCCAGTTTATTTTCCGGAAGAACAATCATAAGATTATCGATTCTTCCAAGTACCTTAATTCCTTTATACTCTGTTCCTCTTGGTACATTATCCGCAAGAATTCCTCTCACGATATATCCCCATTCCGGATTTGCTTTAATTCTGTCAATATACTGTTCCGCCGCACGGCTATATCCGATCAGCAGAATGTGCTTCTGGTTATATCCCTGCTTCCGCATATCCCGCAGCACTTCACGGATAATATTTCTTACAACAACCTCTAAAAATACATTCACCAGGAAAAATACAAAAATCATTCCCCTGGAAAAATCAGGCTGCTTCCACACATATAACAGTAAAATAAATGCCATCAGACCAATTACATTCGCCTGAATGATATGCCATGCTTCCAGTCTGCGTCCCTGCACACGTTTTGGTGTATATAACTGGAATCCATAATATAAGACCAGATATCCCGGCACAATTATAATCAACACTTTTGCATATTCCTGCAACGATAAAAACCATGGATCCAATTCAAAAATCCCGCTTTTAAATCTCAGGTACCACGATGCAATATATGAAAATACAATTACGACTGCATCTATTACTACATGTAATCTGTTTAATAACTTTTGATTATCCTTTATCAATGTTCCTCACCCATATTTATCTAATTTTACATTACGTTTTATCTTACAATAATTTTTTCCTTACGGCAACCCATTATACCACAGTTTTTCTTAATACTTTATTAATAATTTTGAAATATATTAAAAAAATTATTTTACCCAA
>OGPJ01000631.1_pt1 | contig 27391 bp, 22 predicted proteins | sample 1552831 | NCBI WGS metagenome assembly OGPJ01 (sample SAMEA2579914, study PRJEB22360) | human gut metagenome | biome: human gut; feature: human-associated habitat; material: faeces | place: Denmark | collected 2008/2010
CATGATGCAGTTGATCCCGCCACGCCCGGGTACGCGGCAGCCGCAGGGATGGTTTGGGTCGATGCACACGCGATCGCCCGGCTTAAAGCCGGTGACATCGCAGCCCACGGCCTCGATAACGCCCGCGAACTCATGGCCAAGGATCGTGGGCGGGGTAACGTCCGCTGCACCCTTGTCGCCTTCATAGATATGAACGTCGGTACCGCAGACGCCGCAAGCTTTGACGTTGATCAGAACGTCGCGCTTGCCCACGGTCGGCTTTGCCGATTCTTCGACTCTGAGGTCGTGCTTTCCATAGAAGACCGCGCTTTTCATGGTGACTCCTTAATGTGGCGGTGAATGTTGTAATGAAGTATAGGCATGTATATAGATATAGACAAGCACATCTAGACAAGTAGAAAAGAAATTTAAAATGCAGCCATCAGCTATGTCAGATTTAGCAGGCGAAATACTGGACATATACCGTTTACGGCCAATAATCAACCGTTTACCGACCGTAGTCTTTATGCTAACTTGTCTAGATAAGTGATGTGATAAAACGTAAGTGCAAGAAGTCAGGGACACGGGCCCACCCGTCCTATTGCACGAGGTACACGCAAACGGCGCGTCTGCGGTCTCGAGTGAAGCCAAAACCGCAGCGCTCCGAATGAAGAGAGGGGGATTCCCCGTCATGATGCAAAAGATACAACGTTTCGGCGGTGCAATGTACACGCCTGCAATTCTTTTCGCATTTTCCGGAATCGTCGTCGGCCTGGGTACGTTGTTTACCACCGAGGCGATCTTTGGCGAGATGGCCACAGCGGGTCATCTTTGGTTTGATTGCTGGAATGTGCTGCTCCAGGGTGGTTGGACGCTCTTTAACCAGATGCCGTTGCTGTTTTGCGTAGCGTTGCCAATCTCGCTCGCGAACAAGCAGAACGCTCGCTGCTGCATGGAGGCTTTGGCCATCTACCTTACCTTCAACTACTTTGTAAGCACGATCTTGGGGCAGTGGGGCCCTGTCTTTGGGGTTGACTACTCTGTCGAGGCGGGCAGCGGTACTGGTCTTGCCACTATCGCAAGCATCAAAACGCTTGATATGGGCATCATGGGCGCGCTTATCATTTCTGGTATCGCCACGATGCTGCATAACAAGTTCTTCGACACCGAACTTCCTGAGTGGCTGGGCGTGTTCTCGGGCTCCGTGTTCATTTATATGATCGGTTTCTTCGTTATGGTTCCGGTCGCTCTTATCGCCTGCCTGGTGTGGCCGCATGTTCAGGCTGCTATCTCCGCCTTCCAGGGATTCATTCTTTCCGCCGGTACGTTCGGCGTGGGCGTCTTTGCTTTCTTCGAGCGCGTGCTGATTCCTACAGGCCTGCACCACTTTATCTATACGCCGTTCTATTACGACAACGCGGCGGTCAACGGCGGCATCTTTGCTGCTTGGGCCAACATCCTGCCCCAACTGGCTGCCGATCCGAGCATTGCTCTTAAGGATGCCGCACCCTGGGCTGCCTATACCTGCCCTGGTTGGACTAAGGTCTTCGGCTCGCTTGGCGTCGCCATTGCGTTTTATATGACCGCCAAACCCGAGCGCAAGCAGCGCGTCAAGGCTCTGCTCATTCCCGTCACCCTTACCGCTATGCTTTGCGGTATCACCGAGCCGCTTGACTTCACCTTCCTGTTCATCGCGCCCGGCCTGTTCGTCGTCCACTGCGTGCTCGGAGCGCTCGGCTGCATGGCTCAAAACCTCCTTGGCGTCGTGGGCATCTTCGACGGCGGCATCATCTCGATGCTCTCGTGGGACTGGCTGCCCCTTTGGGCCGCACACGGTCTGCAGTACGCCATCTCCATCCTTGTCGGTCTGTGCTTTACCGCTCTTTGGGTCGTGGTCTTCCGTTTCCTGATCGTCAAGTTCGACTTTAAGACCCCCGGTCGCGAGGATGACGATGTTGAGGTCGAGCTCAAGTCCAAGGCCGACTACAAGCAAAAGCAGGGCGGTGCTGCTGCTGGCAAATCGGTCGCCCAGAGTAAAGATGATGAGCGCTTGGTGCTTGCCGAGAACATCCTCGATCTGCTCGGTGGCACGGATAACATCATCGATGTAACTAACTGCGCTACCCGTCTGCGCGTTAACGTCAAGGACAAGAGCGTCGTTGCGCCCGAGGCTTCCTTCAAGGCGATCGGTACGCATGGCTTGGTGGTCCAAGGTCAGTCAATCCAGGTCATCATCGGCCTTACCGTCCCGCAGGTTCGCGAGAAGTTCGAGAGTCTTCTGAAGTTCGAGAGTCTTCTGTAAACCATCGTCCATCGAAACAATCGGCCTTGCAGAGCCGGTATGCACCGCAAGGCCGATTCTAGAGATAAAATCTCCACTTCTAGGTAACAGTTCCAAACCGTGCAGGCCGCGTACGGGGATGGATTGAGCAAGCGGCCAGAATGAGGAGGACATCATGTCCAAGAAAAACTATGCCGTGACCATTGCCGGCGGTGGCTCCACCTTTACCCCGGGCATTGCCCTGATGCTGCTCGAGGAGCGCGACCGCTTCCCGGTCAACAAGGTGACCTTCTATGACAACAACGCCGAGCGCCAGGAGATCGTTGCCAAGGCGTGCGAGATCTACTTCCACGAGAACGCCCCCGAGGTTGAGTTCAACTACACCACCGACCCCGAAACTGCATTCACCGGGACCGACTTCGTCCTTGCTCACATCCGCGTGGGTCTCTACGCTATGCGCGAGCTCGACGAGAAGATCCCCCTCAAGTACGGCTGCGTTGGTCAGGAGACCTGCGGTGCCGGCGGTATCGCCTACGGCATGCGCTCCATCGGCGGTGTCATCGAGATCCTGGACTACATGGAGAAGTACAGCCCCAACGCCTGGATGCTCAACTACTCCAACCCCGCGGCCATCGTCGCAGAGGCTTGCCGCGTGCTGCGCCCCAACAGCCGCATCATCAACATCTGCGACATGCCGATCGACCTCATGGATAAGATGAGCCGTATGTGCGGCATCAAGGATCGTCGCGAGCTGCAGTATAGCTACTACGGCCTCAACCACTTTGGTTGGTGGAGCAAGATCTACGACAAGGAGGGTAACGACCTCATGCCGCAGATCAAGGAGCACATGGCAAAGAACGGCTACTTGGACGGCATTGAGCACGAGGCCGGTAAGGAGCAGCACGTCGAGGAGAGCTGGATTCACACCTTCGGCAAGGCCAAGGATGTCTATGCTGTCGATCCCGAGACGATTCCCAACACCTACCTCAAGTACTACCTGTACCCGGACTATGTTGTCGAGACGTCTGACCCCAACTACACTCGCGCCAATGAGGTTATGGACGGCCGCGAGAAGAAGGTCTTTGGCGCTTGCCGCGACATCATCGCCAAGGGTACTGCCAAGGACGGCGGCTTTGAGCCCGACGTACACGCCAACTACATCGTCGACCTTGCCTGCGCGCTGGCCGAGAACACGCTCGAGCGCTTCCTGCTGATCGTCCCCAACGATGGCGCTGTGCCCAACTTCGACCCGACGGCCATGGTCGAGGTGCCTTGCATCGTTGGCTCTAACGGCTTTGAGAAGATCTGCCAGGGCCCGATTCCGCAGTTCCAGAAGGGCCTGATGGAGCAGCAGGTTTCCGTCGAGAAGCTCGTTGTCCAGGCTTGGGTCGAGGGCAGCTATCAGAAGCTCTGGCAGGCGCTCACGCTCTCCAAGACCATTCCTTCGGCAAGCGTTGCCAAGCAGATCCTGGACGAGCTCATCGAGGCCAACAAGGATTACTGGCCTGAGCTTAAGTAAGGACTGCTGTCTCGAACCCTCACGCATCTCTGCTTCATTTGCGCCGCCGTGGTGTCCGGATTCGCCCGGATGCTGCGGCGGCGCTATACTTATACGGTTTGAAGTACCTGTACCAAAAGGAGCTGTCGTGTCCCTTTCCATCGGTATCGTGGGCCTGCCCAACGTGGGCAAGTCGACGCTGTTCACCGCGCTTACCAAAAAGACCGGCCTTGCCGCCAACTACCCGTTTGCCACGATCGACCCCAACGTGGGTATCGTCGATGTGCCCGATAGCCGCTTGCAAAAGCTCGCCGACATCGTTAACCCGGGTCGCATTGTGCCGGCGACGGTCGAGTTTGTCGACATCGCAGGTCTGGTGAAGGGCGCTAACGAGGGCGAGGGCCTGGGCAACCAGTTCCTGGCCAACATTCGCGAGACCGACGCCATCTGCGAGGTCGTGCGCTACTTTAAGGACCCCAACGTCATGCGCGAGGTGGGCCGCACGGGCGAGTTCGTTGATCCCGCCGGCGATGCCGACACCATCATGACCGAGCTCATCCTGGCCGATATGGGCACGCTCGAGAAGCAGCTGCCTAAGCTCGAGAAGGAGGCCAAGCGCGACAAGGAGCTCATGCCCAAGTTCGAGGTCGCCAAGCGCCTGCTTGCCTGGCTCAACGAGGGCAAGCGCGCCGCATCCATGGAGATGACCGACGAGGAGCGTGCCGCCGCCAAGGGCCTGTTCTTGCTCACCATGAAGCCCATCCTGTATGTGGCCAACGTGGACGAGGATATGCTCAACGAGGACCTGGCGCCCATCGATGGCGTCAAGCCGTTGCCCATCTGCGCCAAGATTGAGGCCGAGCTTTCCGAGCTCGATCCCGAGGACGCCGCCGACTACCTGGAGAGCCTGGGCCTGGAGCAGCCCGGCCTGGACGTGCTCGCTCAGGCGGCCTACAAGCTGCTCGGCCTGCAGTCGTTCTTTACGGCCGGCGAGATGGAGGTCAAGGCCTGGACGGTGCGTCAGGGTGCGACTGCCCCGCAGGCCGCCGGCGTCATCCACACCGACTTTGAGCGCGGCTTTATTAAGGCCGAGGTTATTGGCTATGACGACTACATCGAGCTCGGTGGCGAGCAGGGCGCCAAGGCTGCCGGCAAACTGCGTATTGAGGGCAAGGACTATGTCATGGCCGATGGCGACGTCGTGCACTTCCGCTTTAACGTGTAAGGACGACGCATATGTTTAAATACGGCAAAAAAGCTGGCTACATGGGTATTGCGCTGCTCGTACTTGCGGTGATTCCGCTGGTGGTCGCAGCGTGTGTTATCCCCAACATTGGTCCCGAGGTGGCAACGAAGTTTAACGCCGCCGGCGAGGTGACGCGCTGGGGCAAGAGCTACGAGTTGCTGGCGCTGCCGGTGCTCAACCTGCTGCTGAGCGTGGCGACATACTTTACGGCGGGACGTCAAGCTAAAAACAATGATGACTCCGCCGCCATGGCGCGCATCGTGTGCGAACGCTACCTGCGCAACGGTTGCATCACGGGTGTGTTCCTCAACGTGATCAACGTTTACTTTATGTACTCGGCGATTACCGGAACGGGCTTTGGCTTTGGTTTCTAGCTTGTCCTTTTAGGCAACGAGCCTGCAAGCATATTCGATGGCTGCTGCGAGGCCGCCGCTCGATCGTGGTTTAAAGACCATGTCGGCGGCGGCCTCGTTTTCGTATCCGGCGCCGCGAAGGGCGAGTGCGGTACCGACTTCCAGGAGAAGGGGCAGACCGCGTTGGCTGGTTGCGATCACGGCAGCCTGATTGAGTGAGCAGCTGTGCGCTTGGCATTGGATGGCAAGTTCACCTTGCGCCGGGCAAGGGACCAGAACGGCGGCGACGCGACTTGATAGCAATGCAAATGCTGTGCGCTCATCGGGCGAAAGGCATTCTGCTTCAACGACGACGAGCTTGGGTGGTGCGCTGTTTGTGCGAGGCGTGGCTCGGTACATGCGGACCGAAGAACCCGACATAGAAAACTCCTGTGTATTCGGCAAAACGTAAACTATAGTTTACGTTTATGTTCGGCTCCATTTCAAACTCGGCTGCATGGACGAACGTGCGAAACAGATTCTTGGCAGGCGGGTCGAAGAGACACGCAGGGACCTTGGTATCTCCAAGGTTGATTTTTGTGTGGCGACAGGAATCAGCCGACCCTATCTCGACCGAATCGAAGATGGGACGGCAAATTTCACGCTCAAGGTTCTATTTAAGATTGCGCCCGCACTCGGCATGACGGTGTCAGAGCTTCTTGAGGGTATCGAATAGAAGATGCCTATTGACCGGTGGTTACACCATCGGGATACGGTCGTGGTTGACTTGACTGTAGAACAGGCGCTGAATTTCTGACGCATCGCGTGACTGGCCGAGCGCCCACATGGTTTTGGCCACGAGTGTCTCGGTGGTCATATCGTCGCCGCGCAAAATACCCGGGTGATCGGCGTAGGCACGGCCGACCTCATAAACACCAAGGTCAAGGCCCTCTTCGGGGACCTGCGTGGTCATAACGACGGTGCGGCCCGAATCGACCCAGCGGAAAATTGCCTCTTGGAACGACTCTCCCGACTCACCAAACTCGGGGATACCGCCAATGCCAAAGGTCTCCAGAATCACGGCGTCGTAGCTATCGGCAAGGGCGTCGAGGATGCCCGGGTTTACGCCGGGCGTAAGCTTGAGTACAAATACGCGCGGATCGATGCTGTCGTAGAAACGCACCGGGTTTTCGCCCTGATGCGTGCCGTGAAGCCCGTTGCGCACAATGCGGTCGTTGCGGATGTAGGCAATGGGCGGATAGTTGACGCTAATGAATGCGTTAAAGCTCATGGTGCGCTGCTTGCGGGCGCGCGTGCCGGCAATGGCTACGCCGCCAAACACGATCGAGACGTCGTGCGAGTGCTCGTCGAGCGCATAGAGCAGGCTCTGGTACAGATTGAGCTTGGCGTCGGTAAAGGGATTGCCCATGGGCTTTTGCGAGCCGGTGAGCACGATGGGCTTGGGGCTGTCCTGAATCAGGTAGGAAAGCGCTGCCGCGGTGTAGCTCATGGTGTCGGTGCCGTGCATGATCACGAAGCCGTCGTGGTCGGCATAACCCTCGACAATGACGTCGCGGATGCGCATCCAGTCGCTCGGACGCATATTGGTGCTGTCGATGTTCATGGGCTGCACCACGTCGAGCTCGCAGAGGCCCGAGATCTCGGGGACGCTCTGGGCGAGCTCCTCACCGGTCAGGGCGGGGGAGAGGCCGTTGCCGTCCTCGGTCGATGCGATGGTGCCGCCCGTGGCGATGAGAAGGATGCGCTTCATGCTGGTATTCCTATCGTATTTGCCGCCCCAGAGGCGGAGTCGTTCGGCAGTATTGTGGCACAGGGCGTCCAATGTTCAAACGTATTACATCATCTGTCACGTCTGGTAACACTTCAATTGCCGTCAAATAGGGGCCCAGGTCGTGCGTTTGCCGTGCGCTGATGGCTGCGAGGGACGAGAAACCCCATATAACGTGTACACTATGAAAGTTATTCTCGTTTATTCGCGCGGGTGGGCACCGGCTCCCCGCCAACAAGAGGGGGAAACCATGGATCAAAAGGCTTCCGCAAAGGTCCTCGTACTCGACTTTGGTGCGCAGTACGGTCAGCTCATTGCCCGTCGCGTCCGCGACCTCAACGTGTATTCCGAGATCGTTCCCTGTGACATCTCGGCCGATGAGATTCGCGAGATGAACGCCTCTGCGCTCATCCTTTCCGGCGGTCCGGCCTCCGTGTACGCCGAGGACGCTCCGTCCATCGACCCCGCCATCTTTGACCTGGGCCTTCCCGTCCTGGGCTTCTGCTACGGCCATCAGATCACGGCCGTGACGCTCGGCGGCAAGGTCGGCCACTCCGAGGTGGGCGAGTACGGCCGCGCCACTATCACGCGCACGGCCGGCGCCAAGCTCTTTAACTCCACGCCCATGGAGCAGACCGTGTGGATGAGCCACCGCGACGCCGTGTCCGAGGTGCCCGAGGGCTTTACCGTTACCGCCAGCACCGACGTGTGCCCGGTTGCTGCCATGGAGTGCGTCGAGCGCAAGATCTTCACCACGCAGTTCCACCCCGAGGTCAAGCACTCCGAGTATGGTCAGCAGCTGCTGAGCAACTTCCTGTTTGAGATCTGCGGCCTGGAGCCCAACTGGAGCATGGACAACCTGGTCGAGACCATGACGGCTGAGTTCCGCGAGAAGGTCGGCAACGACCGCGTGATTCTGGCCCTGTCCGGCGGCGTCGACTCCTCCGTCGTGGCTGCGCTGGGCGCCCGCGCCGTGGGCAAGCAGATGACCTGCGTGTTCATCAACCACGGCCTGCTGCGCAAGGGCGAGCCCGAGCAGGTGGAGGAGGTCTTCACCAAGCAATTTGACGTCGACTTTATCCACGTTCATGCCGAGGACCGCTACGCCGAGCTTCTGGCCGGCGTGACCGAGCCCGAGGAGAAGCGCCGTATCATCGGTACGCAGTTCTGGAAAGAGTTCTTCGCCGTGGCGCAGCAGCTCGAGACCGACGGCAAGCCGGTCAAGTACCTGGCTCAGGGCACTATCTACCCCGACATCATCGAGTCCGGCGCTCGCAAGACGGGCGGCAAGACGGCCACTATCAAGAGCCATCACAACCTGATCCCGTTCCCCGAGGGCGTGCACTTCGACCTCATTGAGCCGCTCGACCACTTCTTTAAGGACGAGGTCCGCGCGCTCGGTCTGGCGCTGGGCCTGCCGGGTCACATCGTGTTCCGCCAGCCTTTCCCGGGCCCGGGTCTGGCCATCCGCATCATCGGCGCGGTCGACAAGGAGAAGCTCGAGATCCTCAAGAACGCCGACGCTATCGTGCGCGAGGAGCTGGATGCTTACAACCAGCGTCTGTTTGAGCAGACCGGCGAGCGCAACTCCGAGCACAGCTGCTGGCAGTATTTCGCGGTCCTGCCCGACATTAAGTCCGTCGGCGTTATGGGCGACGAGCGCACTTATCAGCGCCCGATCATCCTGCGTGCCGTCGAGTCCAGCGATGCCATGACCGCCGACTGGGCCAAGCTGCCCTACGACGTGCTGGCCCGCATTTCCGGCCGCATCGTTGCCGAGGTTCCCGGCGCCAACCGCGTGTGCTACGACATCACGTCCAAGCCGCCCGCGACCATCGAGTGGGAGTAGGCTGACAGGGTTCTGACCTGCAATTTTGAGTGCCGCACTGTGCTGCTGAGTTTCGTTTCGTACGAAAGTCACGGCAAAGCCGCCAGCGACGGCGGTGAGTAAATACGATGATCTAGCCTCCGTTCCCATGTTGGGACGGAGGCTTTTTCTTTGGCTATTTACTCCCTTTCACCTGCGATTTCGCGATTTACTCCCCGTATTTCAAGACGGCAAAGCACAGGGCGGTATTCGGAGGAATGGGAGTAAGGATTTATCCCGAGTGAGTAGACGCGCTGTTTTTGTCCCCGAGGGCGAAAAAAGGCTGTTTCGGGGCCCGTGAAACTCAAATCGAACTCAGTAGGCTTTTCGGCAGCCTCCGCACGGCGTTACCCCAGGTGGTTGATGGGGAGTAAAGAATCTCGCCATCTCAGGGAAAACGGGAGTAACCAGGGGAAATGCCGCGGGGTACCGCCATGTGATGCCGTGTAAGCCACCGCAGCATTTACTCCCGGGGCACGCTGAAAATGTTCGCGTATGCAATGGGGAGTAAAAACTCAGCATACGCAGGTGCGAGCGGCGCTCACCGCCTAGCTTGGCGTCCTGATTCGGTTGCGTTGATTGCAAAAGGCAGAGAGCCGCTACAGCGAGGCTTTCCAATCCTCGTACTCTGCGGCGTCGATCTCGCCGTTCTCGAGCTGCGCGCGCTTCTCGGCCCACAGCTCGATCGCCATCGAGGCTTTGGGCGCGTGCGGCGCCTTGGGGTTCAGAGAGAGGCCCGAGCCGTCGGCTGCGGGCACGATGCCGAAGGAGTCCTCGAGCCGCACGAGAAGCGACATGAGGTCGCCCGCGGTCTCGACGCCGTAATCCTTGAGGGCGTTGACGGAAACGCCGAGCGCGGCGGCGATGGACTCGAGCAGCTCGGGCTTCACTGCGCGGATGCCGCTCTCGTAGTGGCGCACGGCCCCCTCGGTCAGGCCGACGGCCTCGGCGAGCTGCGCCTGCGTCATGCCGCGCGACTTGCGGTAACGCCTTATGTTCTCGCCTACGGACATGCGCCCTCCTCCTGGAAATACGTACCCGCACATCTTATCAGCGTACGCAAATGTACGCAATTCTATTGACAGTACAGATTCGTACGTTTACTCTCAATCTGTAAACCGTACGTATCCGTACGCTATTGATAGGAGGATCCATGGACGAGAAGGTGGCGAAGACGCCGAGGCCGCACATGCTGGACGCCGACGAGGTCGCGGAGCTGCTGAGGATCAAGAAAGGCAGCGCCTACGAGGTGATCAGGAGGATAAACGCCGAGCAGGAGGCGCGCGGGCGCGTGGTGATCCGCGGGCGCGTCCGGAGCGACGTCTTCGACGCCCTGTACTTCCCGGAGGTGGACTGACATGCCCGTGTACAAGGATGGCAACAACGGCACGTTCTACGTGCAGTGCTACTACCGCGACGCCCGCGGCTCGAAGCGCCACAAGACGAAGCGCGGCTTCTCCTCCGAGGTGGAGGCCGCAGTGTGGGAGAGCCAGTTCAAGAGCCTTAACGGCGGGGCCATGGACATGACGTTCTCCGAGTTCGTGGAGGTGTACGCCTCCGAGGTGAAGCCGCGCGTACGCGAGCACACGTGGATCACCAAGGAGTACATCATCAACGACAAGCTCGTGCCGTTCTTCGGGGACATGCGCATGTGCGACGTGAGGCCGATCGACGTCATCAGGTGGCAAAACGAGCTCACCGAGCACCGGGACGCCGACGGGAAGCCCTGGGCGCCGACGTACCTGCGCACGGTGAACAACCAGCTCAACGCCATCTTCAACCACGCCGAGCGCTACTACGGCCTCGCCGACAACCCGGTGCGCAGGGTCGACAAAATAGGCTCGAAGAAGGGCGGCGAGATGCAGTTCTGGACCAAGGACGAGTACCTGAGGTTCAGCGAGGCCGTCATGGACAAGCCGCTGTCGTTCCACGCCTTCGAGCTGCTCTACTGGACGGGCATCCGCTGCGGCGAGCTCCTGGCGCTCACGCCGTCCGACTTCATGCTGGAGACTTCGCGGCTGCGCATCAACAAGTCGTACCAGAGCCTCCACGGCGTGGACACCGTGACCGACCCCAAGACGCCAAAGTCGGTGCGCACGATCGTCATGCCCGCCTTCCTGCGCGACGAGATGGCGGACTTCATCGAGATGCGCGACGACGTCGCCCCCGACGAGCGCCTGTTCGCCGTGACCAAGCACTTCCTGGCCCACGAGATGGAGCGAGGGTGCAAGGCGTCGGGCGTGAAGCGCATCCGCGTGCACGACATACGCCACAGCCACGTGAGCCTGCTGATCGAGATGGGCTTCTCCGCGCTGGCAATCGCCGAGCGCATGGGCCACGAGGCGGTGGACATCACCTACCGATACGCGCACCTGTTCCCCACGAAGCAGGACGAGATGGCAGCCGCGCTCGACGGGGCGAGGGGGTAAGAAGGATGCCGTGCGATAACAGCGCCCGCAGGCGCAGCAAGACGATGGCGTTCCGCTGCACGCCCGAGGAGCGCAAGCTGATATGCGACATGGCCGCCTGGAGCGGCATGAGCCGACAGGACTACATCATCGCCAAGCTCACCGACACGCAGGTGGTCGTGAAGCCCTCCGTGGGCGTGCAGAAGGCGCTCAAGGACTCGATGGCAGAGTTGACCAAGGAGGTCCGTCTGGCGGCCTCCTACGGCGAGCTGAGCGAGTCCCTGCAGCAGAGGGTCGAGCTCGTGATGAGGTTCTTCCTGGCGCTCGGCGAGTCTGTTGACGTGCCGGCGGTTGAGGCATCACAACATGCCGCACCCTTGAAGGAGCCGACGGCAACCGTCATGGACGCAGGCTCCGACACCGCAAGCATCTTCGAGATGGGACGCAGGTAGGGCCTATCGCCAGACCTCCAACGCCTTGTTCGCAAGCCATTCGGCGCGATCGGCGATGTCGTCCTCGCCCCAAGATTCTTTCTCCAAGGCGCCGGCCATCGTCGCAAGGCCGGCGGCGCAGAGGGCAAGGCCGTCCTTGTACCCCTTTCCCTGCTTCTTGGTGGTCCAATCGGCGTCGCGGATAGAGGCGTTGAGCGAATGCGTGATGATGGCCAGATTGCCGAGCGTGAGGAGCTTCCTGTCCCTTCGCGTCGCGGCCTCCTCGTCGAGGGCTCCCCATTTGTTGCGCCACTTCTTGGGCATCATGTGCTCGAGGGTGTACTGGTTGAACCCGAGCAGGGCCGTGCTGCTCATGCCCGGGCGTATGGCGCTTTCCAACAGATAGAGGACGCCCTTGGACTGGAGGTTGTACAGGCACGATTCCTCGAATGCCGCTCGAACCTCGGCGTCGCCGGGCATGTACGTCGTCGCCTCTTCGTTGGCTTCGAGAGCCTTCCTCAGTGCCTTCGCGTCCTTTACCTCGTTCAGGATCAGCGAGGTGAACAGCCTGTTGTAGTTCTTCGTGGTCGCCTGGACCAGCGTTCGGCGGACGATGTAGCTCTCAAGCAGGGCGAAGACCTCGGATTCCTCGCCCGAAGACTCGGCGTTCTTGCGAACGTAGAGTACGTACGGGATGAGCGTCGAGTTCTTGAGGCCGAATATCAGCACGTTCAGGCGCTCGGTCGACGGTGCGGGCGGGACGTTCCTATCGCAGCAGGTGGGGTCGAACGTCGACTCGAACACTGCGGCATAGGCGTTCATTGCATTCAGGACCTCGTCTTTGCCCCCGTCGCAGTACCTGCTGATGAAATCCTTGTAGGACTGGAAGAGATTCGAGGTGCGCGAGTAGTAGAGCTTGTCCTCGGCGGTCACGCAGCGCGCCTTATCTTGCACCATGATCTGCAGGAACGCGTCGAAGAAGAGGTCGATAAGCGTTCGCTTGATGCGGCCGGTGACGACCTCCTGGTCCCAAAAGCTCTTCTTCTCTGCCGTCGGCTCGAAGACGTCTTCCCAGCTATCCTTGAACGCCTGCTCGTTCTCGCGGTTGAAGAAGTAGTTCTTCAGGAGCTCTGCCGTGGTCAAGCGCACGCCGAGCGAGTTGATGGTGTCGAATATCTGCTGCTCGTCCTCGCCCTCGGTTAGGTCGATGCAGACGAACTGAACGTTCGACTTGATCGTGTTCCTGTCGACCTTTTCCGGGTCGATGTTCTTGAGGAAGTAGTTGTAGGCGCCGATGATGGCCGAGGAACCCTCGACGGGCTCGCTGCCCGTTGCATTGACGACCTTCTCGAAATCCTGCCGGTCATATTTGCCGTGCCTCAAGGCGACTTCGCCAGTCTCTAGAACGAAATCTCGCTCGAACAGCCTGTTGGCGTCGATTTTCGCGCAAAGCGCCTTGAAGAAGATGACCATGGTCGTGAGGCGCTGCTGGCCATCGATGACGGTGCGAACCTCCGACACTTCGGACCAGGTGTAGCCGGAAGACTCCTGCTTCAGGATGATGGAGCCCAGGAAGTAGGGCCGCTTCGAGGCCGTGACAAACTCCATATCGCCAAGGAAGCGCTCCCACTGCTCTTCTCCCCAGACGTACGCCCTTTGGTAGAAGGGTATTTCGAGCAGGCGCGATCCGTTGAACACGCCGCTTATCGTAGATTTTCCTGCATCCATCCTTAAAGCCCTATCTTTCCTTCGCAGTTGTTACTTATGAGCCAATATCGTCAGTGCGCCGTTCGGCCTCTTAGTATTCCAGGCTCTTGGCATCTTCTCCCAGCAGGCGCTCGAAGACGATACGCAGGTCCTCGTCATCGAGGTAGCCGCCCTCGAGGCAGCCGCGGTCGATGGCGTCGAGCATCGTCTGCTCCTTCTCCTTCAAGCGGTCGTAGATCACGGCGTCCAGGGATAGCTCCCTGCCGTCGCGCATGAACTTCTCTCGCATGAAGTAGTAGCGCGTCTTCTGGTCGTCGGGCAGGCCCAGACGGTGTATGCGGTCCTTCGACTGCAGCAGGTGCACCAAGTTGTAGCTGTACTCGAAATACACCGCGTCGTGACAGACGCTGTGCAGAGAGACCGACTCGGCAAGCGTCTGCGGGTTGGTCACGAGCACCCTGAAGCGCCCCGCGCGGAAGTCGTCCAGAATCTCGCGTCGCTCTTCCTGAGGAGTGGCGCCGTAGATCGCCTCTACCGGAATCCCCATGGCGGCGAGGTCGCGGCGGAGGTTGCTGATGCTGCGGACGAAGATGCACCATACTATGACGGGGCGGCCTTCGGCGACGACGCGCTCCACGAGCCGCTCGCACGCCACGAGCTTCGAGCTCGGGCGGCTTCGCTCGATGGCCTCGTAGAACGTCTGCGAGAAGTCGACGTAGTCGATGTCCGAGTAGTCGTCGCCGACCTGGTCGAGCACGTACTCGAGGTCGCCTGGGTCCACTGCAGAGCAGAGCATCTCGGGATCGCTCTCGAGCTGCAGGGTGCGTATGATCCTCGCGAGCGCGTTGGGACAAGACGCGTACAGGACTCGCAGCAACGTGTCCTCATCGGGCGTCGCCTCGACCTCCACGATCTCGTCGGGCTCCGGGCGCGGCACGCCGAGCTCATCCTTGTTCGTTCGGCAGAAGAAGGGCGCCAGGCTGTCGTTGAGGCTTGCCTGGAGGTCCGCATCGGGCGCGCGGAGCTCGCCCGGCTCGTAGCCGAAGAACGTGTCGTAGTCCTCGGGATACAGGATGTGCAGCAGGTTGTAGATGTCCTGGTAGGTGTTCGGGATGGGCGTTCCCGTAAGGGCGATCACGAACTTCGCGCCGTCGGCCGCCTCGAGCGCGGCTTCCGCGCGCCTGCCGCCGATGGCCTTCACCCGATGCACCTCGTCGAAGACGAGCAGGGTCTGGTCGGGGATGATGGAATGCAGCTCCCGCACGTAGCCCGAGAGCGACTCGTAGTTGAACGTGAACAGGTTGCATGCGCCGCTGTCGAGCGATAGCGCGTTGCGCCTGCGCTCGGTCGACATCGCCGCTATGGCGGGGTCTCCCAGCGAGAAGCAGCTCAAAGGGAGCTTATCCCCGAAGGTGGCGACCCATTCCTTCTCCCACGACTCGAAGCCGTTCTTGGGGCAAACCACCACGATGCGCCGTGCGTGGCCCAAATGGCGCAGGTAGGCGAACACGCCGAGCACCGTCGCGGTCTTGCCGGCGCCGGGCACCGAGAAGTCGGCCGCGCGCCCAACCGTCGCCATGAAGAAGGCGTCGAGCATCTGCCGGTCGCGCAGGGGGCGCACCATCGATGCGTTCACCACGTCGCGGAACTCCCGGAAGCGCGGCCCCAACTGGGGGTCGTCGGCGATGCACTCGGCGGTCTGCGACTTGATGGCCAAGCCCACTTCGGAGCGCTCGCGGATGTAAGTCTCGCCGGCGTTCACGAAGGCGCCGAAGCTCGGGTCCAGCGCAACCTCGACGCCGTGGCCGTCGGCCTCCATGATCGCCTCGAGCATGTCCTGGCACTCGCGAAGGCCCATGTCGCCATCGAGCAGAATGCGGTCGCGGTCGGTGCCGTCTACGGCGCTCGCCGGGTAGTACAGCCAGGCGCGCCATGCGGCCGAGGCCATGAACGAGGCGACGTCTTGCCCCTCGATGCGCAGGTACATGCCTGGCCGCGCCTCGTCGTAGCAGACGACGGCCCTAGGCGCGCTCATCGATCTCACCGATCAGCTCTTCCACCTTGTCGGCGACGGCAACGAGGTTACGGCGCACCTTCTCGAGCTCGTCGGGTCCCAGCACGTCGAGCATCTCGGGAAGGATCTTCTCGAGCTCGGAGAGGCAGTCGGCGGATTTCTTGGCGGGCGTGTCCATGAGCTTGACGCGGCGCACGGTTTCCCTTGCACGGTCGCCTGCGCGCTTGAAGCCGTCGACGAGGTTGCCGTCCGAGCGCAGCTCGCTCACCTTCTCGCGCGTGAGGGCGTCGGGACCCATCTTCTCGAGGAGCTCGGACATGGCCTGCAGCTCGGCGGCCTTGAAGTCGGCCTCCGCATCCGTGCCTGCCACGCTGCCGAAGTCTCTCACGTATCGGGTGATGTCGCCCTCGGGCTGCACCACCATGTTGGCGAACATGAGCCGTTTGACAAGCTGCTTGTCGCGCCTGTTGTCGTACTTCTTCAGCACGCGGCTGAATTCGCCCAAGGGGCCATCGACTTTGAGGGCGCGGGCGAGGTGGTACTGCTCGGGGGCCTGGCAGAATTCGAGGAACTCCTCCATGTACTGGGCGCGGTCGACGAGTTTTTTCACCTCCGCCTCGGTCATGCCCGTCGCGTTGCCGTACTCCGCAGGGGTTATGAGGTGGTTCTTAACCACGTCGCGGTATACGCCGACGAGTCGGTCGACGGGGTCGTACGCCACCTTCTCCTCTTCGCCGATCTGGATGGCGAGCTCGAGCAGCTTGATGCGCTTGGGGTCGCTGCCGGTGGCGTCGTCGAGAATGGCGGCCTCGAACCAGCCCGCCTCGTTGTTCGCCCGCGCGAGGCGGCGGACGCAGGTCAGGCGTCGGTTGCCGTCGATGACGCGCCCATCGTTGAGCACGATGCCCGGCCTAAGCTGGCCGCGAAGGGCGATGCTCTTCTCGGTCTTCCTGAGCGCGCCGGGGTTGCTCTCGACGATGAAGTCCTCGATAACGCCGTTATATTCGTCGCGGCCGAGGGCGAGCAGGTCCGCACTCTGCGCAGAGTTGTACTCGCTTACCCAAGTGGCGATGCGATCATTCTGGTCGTTGTAGAACAGAAGGTCGCACTTGATGCGGTAGATGTCGAAGTCGCGCGTCACGTTGTCGATGGAGTGCTTCTCCTTGCGCCCCGTCGGCAGGACGTTGCCGGTCGCGATCCCTTCCTCAAGCAAGCTCATTTCGTGCCTCCTTCTTCCATGCCTCCATGGATGAGTAATATGCGTCCCCGATGTCGTCGTAGTAGACGTCGGAGTTGTAAATGGTCGTCGTCAGAAGCGGTGCCGGGCACGTAATGCCCAGATCGTTTGCGAGCAGTCTCGGCAGGTCATCGCGCTCGATTCCCTCATGGTGGGCGACGATCCACTCGATGAGGTCGGCTGCGGAAAGCCGCCCCTCGCCTCCGGCGACGAACACCTTGGTTCCGGCGAGCGTACAGCTGCGCAGGAGCCCTCCCGCGTCGAGCAGTCCCTCGTAGAAGTCGTCGGGCATGTCCAGCCCGTACAGCGGATGCGGAGTGGCGCCGCCCGCGCGCAGGCTCGCCACGGTGAAGGGCTCGCCTTCGGGCGCATCCACGCTCACCGCGGGCGCGTACGACTCGATGTCCGCCATGCGCGCGTCTAGCACGTCGTGCAGCCGCGAGAACGAGATGTAGCTGTCGCCCTCGTAGAGAAGTAAGCGGTGGTCCGAAAGCGCCTGGCGCAGCACCTGGCGGAAGGCGGGGTGCTGCCACACGGCGTTCTCGAAGCCGGCGTCGCCCTTCGCGAAAGACGGATGCTCGGCCAATAGCCGCGTGAAGTGGTCGTTCGGGGTGCTCCCTTCTCGGAAGAGCAAGCCGCGGTCCTCGTAGTAGCCCGCATCCTCGATGCCGTGCTCAAGCGCTTCGAGCGGATCGTCGGGAAACTCGAAGGCGAAGCGCCGGCGCACGAGGCCTTCGTCGCAGATGCGGCCGGCAAGCTCCCGGGCAAGGAAGCCCTCGAGGGCGGGTGCCTCGCGCTCGGTGTCGAGGGCTACGGGCACATCCGCACGGGAGGCCGGGGCGTCCGTCGGGCATTCAGCGACCTTGACGCCAAGCCACTCCGATAAGCTCACGTCCGCGGGCTCGGCGAACAGGTCGAGCCATATCGCGGCGATGCCTGCGCTGAAGCCGTATTCGCGCTCATAGGCTTTCGCGGCGACGTTTCTGGGCTCGTCCGCATGGCGTTCGGCGAAGGCGCGCACCTGACGGCGGCGGTCGACCTTGCCGAACCCGACAGAGAGGTGGTCGCCCAGGGTGACGCCCTCGTCTGCGTTCCAAAAGACCTGCTTCAGCTCATCGTAGAGAGCGATGGGCGTGGTGATCCCCGCGCGCCTCAGTTCGTTGCGCGAGGCGCGGAAGACCAGGCGGGCGCACAGCTCGGCGCCATCCCGCCGCACGGCATCAGCTGCCGCGCGCGCCGCCTCCGCACGTCCGCCCTGCCGGCTGTCGACTACGTCTACCACGCGCTACGCCTCGCCCAGCTTGGGCCCGAAGACGCGCTCGACATAGGCGTCAAGCGTGCCCTCCTTGGCAAGCTCCGCGGAGTCCGCGAGTTCGAAGTTCGAGTCGCAACCCTGGCCGACCTCGTCGTGGAAGCCCAGGATGAAGTGCGTGGCGATCTCGTAGATGATCTTGGTGGGCGCGATGCCGAACACCTGGTGCTCCAGGATGTGGTCCAGGCGCTCGCGGTCATCCGGGAAGGCGGCCTTCATGCCCTCGCTTCGGTACAGACGCTTGACGATCTCGGTGATGTAGAGGCCCGACTTCATGTACAGGTCGGCGAAGGTATGGCTCGGGTCGTCGAAGCAGCCTGGGTTCTCCTTCTCGAAGAGGTCCACCATTTCGACAACGACGTTGCGCGGCGTGAAGATCTGGTTGGTCTTCTGGGGCGGCACGTAGTCGAAGATGTCCTCCGTCTGGGACTCGTCGAAGTAGTTGGCCAGGCGCTCGCGCAGCTTGATGAACTCGCTTACGGAGTCGTTGAACACCACCTCGTCGAAGAGGTGCCCGACGAAGTGCTTAACCTCGCCAGTCTTGGTGTCGGTGTAGTCACCGCCATCGCGCAGGAAGCGGAACTCGTCCACGGTGATGCTCGTGACGTCCAGGAAGACGTCGGAGGGGATCACAGTGTCGAAGTTCGCGAGCGTCGTGCCTTCCTCGCCGTAGGCCATGAGGAACGACGGGATGGTGCGCGAGAAGCCGCGCAGGTGGGCGCGAACATTGTCCTCGATGCCCTGCTTCTCGTCTTCCTTCTTTGCCGTCTCCACCTCGCGCACCACGGTCTCGCCGGCGCTCTGCACGAGCTCCTCGCGAGAGTCCTCGAGCTTCCGGGCGAGCGCCTGGAACGCCTCGGCCTTCTGCTCGTCATGCCGCTGGTTCACCTCGGCCCGCTCGGCAGCGCTGGATGCCGCCTTGAGCTCGTCCTTGCGCGACTGCTCGATGCGTCGCGCCTGGATCTGGTAGTCGCCGACCTGGCGGTTGAGTTGGATGTCGGCGTCCGCCTGGACCTTGCGCTCGATCTGCTGCTGCTGGCGTGGCTTGAGCTCGCTGCCGTAGCTCTCCTTGGCGGCCTGTACCAGAGGCGCGGTCACGCTCTGCTTGAAGGCCTCCTTGAGGTTGTCGAGCATCGCCCGGTCGTCGTCATCGGCCTCGTGGGCTTTCGCGATATCGTCCATGTGGCCTGAGAATTCGACGGCGATGTCGCCGTAGACCTTCGGCCCGAAGATGTCCGCAGCCTTGCCTACGACCTGCTCGTCAGGGATCTCCACCTCGCCCTCGTCGTTGATGGAGAGCTCGTCGGCCGTGCCCTCATCGATCTCGACCTTGTTCTTCTCGGCGTTCTGTGCCTTGCCCTGCTCGTAGGGATCGAAGCGCTGGATGATCTCCACGACCTCTGCCGGCGCGCGGAAGACGCTCGCGATGTTCTGGAACAGGAAGTTGCTCATGAAGCCGCGTCTGACCACCTCGCGGGCATGGATGCGCCTCGGCACGCTGAGCACCTGCTCGGCGTCGAGCTCGACCATCTGCCCCTCATCGTCCTCGCCATAGACGGGGAAGAAGTTCAGCAGCTGGCGGATGTGGCGCTCGCGCGTCTCCACGTCGCCGCCGCCGCGCGCGGTCTCCCCGTACAGGTCGTTGGCGAACTGCTCGAAGATAGTGAGCGTGCGCGCCGGGTCGAAGTCGAAGACGTAGGCGTTCTCCTTGCGCGCGTAGTTGCCGCCGCCCAGGTCGAACAGGCACGGGTTCTGGCTGCGGAAGGCCGCCTGCATGTACAGTGCGGGGCTCGCCATGTTCGAGAGCATGAGCACGGCGGTCCACTCCGGCACGGTCACGCCCGTGGTGAGCTGGCCGACCGAAAGGGTGATGGTCTTGTCGTGGTCCTTGATCGCGCGGCGCACCTTGTCGAGCGACTTCTCGTTCTCGTCGTCGGCGTCGATCTTGCCGTCGCCGGCGGCAAGCACCACCTCGTAGTCCCCGAAGATGGGGTGCGTCTTCAGCTTCTTGGCAAGCGCGTGGGCGGAGTCGACGCGGTTGAGCATCCAAAACGTGTGGCGCAGCTCGTCGCGCAGCCCGAGCGTCGAGAACGGGAACTTCTCCTGCGTGGTGAGCGCGTCGAGGAACTTGTCCACGTCGGCGTCATGCACGAAGCCGCCGTTCTGCTTGGTCGAGAAGAACTCGTTGAGGTCGAAGGCGAACTCGGTCTGCTCGCCGTCGATCTCCATGCCGCCGCGGGCCTCCTGCTCGACGATGTCGCTCATCTGGTAAGTAAGCAGGTTGAGCTTGGGGAGATTGGCGTAGGGGTTCGGCTGCTCGGAGTCGGCCGGCCAGTCGCGTTTGGCCTGTTGCTCGTCGGCATATGTCCAGTTGTAGATGGCGTCGTCGGCGAACTTCTCGTTGGCGATGGCCTTAAAAGGCGTGCCGGAGAGGTGCAGTGTGAAGCGGCGCTTGATGTGGTCGAACGCCACGTCGGTCTTGAAGGTGTCCACGCCCTCGTGCGCCTCGTCGATGATGAGCACGTCCCAGGTGAGATCGGCAACCTCGTCGAGCTTCTGATAGATGCCGCCGAAGCGGATGGAGCCCTTGAGGTCCTGAAGGCTTACGAACTCGATGAATCCCTTGGGGCCTTCCGAGTCGTTGCGAATGGCGCGAAGGTACTCCTCGCGGTTGAGGCAGTAAGGCTTGCCGGCAAGGGCGTCCACTCCGCTGATGAAGCGGTAGCCGCCCTCTACTCCGACGAACTTCACGTAGTCGTCGTACCAAGAGTTGGCGATGGCGGGGCGGTTGGTGACGATGAGCACCTTCTGCGCGCCGATGTCGCGGCACAGGTCGTATGCGGTGAGCGTCTTGCCGAAGCGCGGCTTTGCGTTCCACAGGAACTCGCCGCCGTGCGCGCCGCCCTCGTCCCAATGGGCGCGGGCGAAGGCTCCCGTCTGCTCCACTGCGCGCTGCTGCTCGGCGCGCAGGGTGTAGGAGGCGGCGCCGGGTGCGTCCAGCACGCCGTCGGTGTCGCGGAACCGGTAGAACTGCTGGTGAGATTCCTCGCCGCTGATCTTGAACCATTCCTTCTTGGGCTCGCGCTCGACGCCCTGCTTCTCGAGGTATGCGTGGAAGTCAGTGTCGTGGAACGTGCCTGCGCGGTGCTCCCACGTGGCGTTGCCGCTCCACTCCAGGTGCCATTGCACGTCGGCGGTGTGCGTCTGCTGCTTGATGCGCTCGCGCACGTCCTGCTCGGTGTAACCGATCTTGGTCCACCCGTTGTGGCGGGCGATCTCGGGCGTGGTGTAGGCATAGATTTGTGGCACCGCGGGAGCGGTGGTCTCGATGATTTGGGAGATGTCGATACTTGCCATAGCTAGTCCATCTCCTTCACGTGGGATTCGATGAACTCGATTTCCTCTTCGTCGAGGCCGTACTTCGCATAGAGCTGACGATCGATGTCGGCCACAGACTGCGTCCAGTCGATGTCAGAGTTAACGGTGAAGTCCTGGAGAGGGACAAACTTCCATTTTTCAGGAGGGTTGTGTTGCGTAATTTTAAGAACTCCAAGCATAGCCCGGACGAACTTCGTGCAGATGTACTTATAGATAGCCTGTGCTTCTTCTTCGGAATCAACAGAGCCAATCCCAAGGAATGTCTGCGTATACCCCAGTTCAGGCGTGCCAATAATGGGTGTGCTCAATGTCTCTCCGAATTTACCGCTTCCGTTAACAGCAGTGATCAGAACTTTATACTTGTTGTAATTCTCTGCGAGATCAATGTAACTCGAACGAATCCACTTGGAGCATCGTTGTCCATTTGCACGCCCCAAGATTCTGCAGTATTCGTGCTCGTCGTTCGGTTTTGCATCAAAAAATAGATTCTCATCCCAATTAGGCAAAGCAAGTAAGTCGAATATATTAGTTGTAATAATCCGGAGATTGCTTAACTTACCCTCTTTCTCATCTTTTGATAATTAATTTCGATTTTTTGCAATGTACTCAACTTCGGCTTTGCGGTTCGGAAAATCCTCCCACAGCCGATTTGCAAGCGTGTATGTTGAATACGGATACATTATGCTGCCAAGATCCGAGATGAAGAGAGCCTTAACCTTCTGTGAAATCGAATTCAACTCCGGATAAGAAGTAAAGGTGTCGATGGGCCCCAATATCGCTTGCGAGTCTCGATAGTGTATGGCAACCCCACCTTTAATTTCGGCCCCACAGAAGACTTTGGAGCTATCGGGCTCATAGTGCAAAACCTTGAAATGTTCGTCACTGAGCATTGCTTGATTCCATGTTTTAGGAGTTGCTCCAGCGTTGAATAGGAAACGGGCAGGCGTGATAAGCTCCACCCTGTCTGATACCTCATATGCCGCATCCATAAAAACATTGTAGACGGGCATATCTTTCGTTGTTTCGCGACTCTCTTGGTAGGGGGGGTTTCCGATCACCGCATAGAACTTCTTTCCCATGGCTGCTGCCTTACCTTTCAATGAGGCGAACTCGAAAGGCTCGCCATTCTGCCAGTCGTATATCACGCAGAGAGGAACCGTTTCCTTCGGCTCCTCTTCATTGGTCTCTTCGGTTGTCTCGTCGGGGAATACGTCATCAAACAGATCGAAAAGCGACGGTTGAATCGGCTCCGGCTCGGGCTCCTCGAACGTCCCCAAGGTCGACTCCACCTCAGCGCCCATTTTGTTGGTGGGCACGGCGTCGGTGAAGCCGTTCATCTGCCAGAAGTTCCAGGAAACGATCCATGCTGCCTGCTCGAGCTCGTCCTGTTGGGGGTCAGAACCCCAGCGATTGCGTAGATGTTCGGCGAACGTCTCGAGCACGTTGATTCGAGCGATAAGCAGGTTGTCGCCCTGGTACTCGAAGCCGTACGTCGCGCGCAGCGCGTCGAGGGCGCGGCGCACCCACTCCTTGCGAGTCTTGGTCTTCTCAGTCACGACGCGCAGTTTGCGGTCAAGGAAGCCCACGCGCTCGCCTACGGGCAGCTCGTCACCCGTCACGGTGTCGTAGCGCGAGCACACGAACGGCGCCTCGCCGCACGTGATCTCGAGGCGCGGCGCTTCCACGTATGCTCGCCAGCCGCGTCCCTTGGATTTGGGAAATTCAATCGAATTATCAGTCGTCGTCCATGTATTGGCGCCATTATCCGCAACGGTCTCAGTGTTGAAGACGTCGCGCTGGCCGAACCAGGTTTCGTCCAGGTCGTTATTCATCTGGTTGCATAGCCAGGACGGAGTGAACACTTCAGCCCGGCTCTTGGTGCGCTGGGATTGTTTCTCCTGCTCCTTTGCGATGCGCGGCTTGATGACGCCGGAGTTCATTCCCGTGATTTTCTCGACGGTTATCTCGTCGTCGCCCATGTAGCCGTCGCCCAGAGCCTCGTATTCGTTGTCGGCCCATATGATGTTGCACCCCGTAGTGCGGTCGCACAGCAACGTCTTGAGAATGAAAGTCGGGTATCGTCGGTCGAAGGACTCTATGAAGCCTTCGACCGAGATGTCGTGGGTTGGCTCGGTCACGGGCTATTGTCCCTTCTTCGCGAGCTCTTCGATCATGCACGTACGCACGAAGGCGGAGAAGCTCATGCCCCGAAGGGCTGCCTCCTCCTTGGCCGCGTCACGCAGAGTATCGGGGATGCGCAGGGTCACGGATACCTGATCGCCGTTTACCAGGAAGCTCCTGATCTCGGTCTCGTCGGGGTTGCCCTTGATGAGTTCCTTGTAACCGTCAGACACTTGCGCCTCAATCCCTCGAAATGCAATACAAATGCGTTTTCAGCATTATAACGCAGCGGTACGGCGCGGTACTGGAAATAAGAGGGACAGCCGCTTTCCAAGCTTTATGCGAGTGGCAAAGGAAACCCCAGTTGGTTCAGAGAACAGCTTCCGATTCGAGCCGCGCTCATTGGTTTCCGCAAGGCTTGGCGTTTGCCCGCTCCTCGGCGTAGAGAACCTCGCTCTGAGCCTCCAAGATTCGCGCAGCGTCGCCGATGCGCTCGGCGCACCTCTCGCTTATCGACCTCAGGGCCAGGATTCCCCCGACGTCGAGCGGGTCCAGCTGGTCGGCGTGCGCCAGGGACTCGAGCAGCTGGTCCAAGCCCCTTGCCAGCCTCCCGACATCACTCACGGCATCGACGAGCTCGATGCGCTCCAACTTCTCTTCGTAGCCCAACATCTGCTTGCCTCCTTCTCCCAACGGACGTATTGCGCAGCACCGTAGCCGTTCCGCATAGAGAACCATCTCGCCGCCGGCGGTCTCGTGCGCATATCGGCCGCAAGCGGCGCGGGAAACGCCGTCCTGCTTCGGACCGAAGCGTCGCGACTCGGGAGCCCGCCTCCGTCCTCGCCGTGACGTTCCGACGTAAACCCTCGCGAGTGCCCCGGCAACCGCCGACGGGTCGCATCCAATGCCCGGAAGGCCTCGGCGCCCACGCCCGATTCCATGCCGCACGCCTCCGCCCCTCCGATCCGAAACCCGCCCTGGCGCTCCTTGGGCGCGCAGGGTCGCACGCCGGCGGGCGGCCAGCAAGGGCCGCGACACTTTTTCGGGTTCTTCGCCCCATGCGCTCCGCGCGCGAACAACGCGAAAAACTGCCGTCGGGAGATTCCTATAACCACGCCCGACTTCGCTTCCTCCCTTGCAGGCACGCCCGCGCTGTATGCGACTCACGCGGCGCAAGGCACGCCACAGGGGCGGGCCTCAGAGTCTAAGAAGCAAGACATGAACAACATGAAGGAAAAGGCGATGGGCGCGGTCAGGACCTTCCTCGAGCGCAAGGGCTACGAGATCGTCGACGAGGCCTGGCAGGGGCCCGAGGGCATCGGCGGGATCGACCTCGTGGCGGTGGACGAGGACGGGACCCTGGTGTTCGTCGACGCCACGGTCCGCATCGGGACGGACGGATTCCCCGAGGCCCACAGGGCGCGCGGGATGCGCGAGGCGCTGGCGGCGACGTGGCTCGCCGGCAACGGCGACGACTACGCCGACACCCCGGTCCGCTTCGACGAGGTGGCGATGATGGTCGTCAAGGAGAACCGAGCGCTCCTGCGCCACCACGTCAACTGCTTCGGCGAGATGGAGCCGCTCTCCTAGGCGGCGCGCCCGGCCCCGGGCTCCCGGGGCCGGTTTTCCCCGAAACCCGGCCCTTGTACCACGAAAACGTACAAGTACGTACGTTTTCGTGGTACACTCCGCTTGTCGGACAAATCCGTACGGTTTAGTCCCGACGCTCCGAGACTCGGGGCGCGCCGGACCGGATGCGGCGAGGCGCGCCCCACGCTAGAGAGGACGCGACCCATGCGCACGATAGCCATTTCCAACTACAAGGGCGGCGTCGGCAAGACGACGACCGCCGTCAACCTGGCGGCCATCTTCGCCGCCCGGGGCCTTCGGACCCTGCTCGTCGACCTCGACCCGCAGGCGTCCGCCACCGACTTCTTCCGGCCTCTCCGACCGCGCCGCCTCCGAGCGACGCACGTCGGTCGAGCTGCTCTACGGCGGCGCGCCCGTGGAGGAGGTCGCCTATGCGGCAGCGGAGAACCTCGACGTGGTGGCCTCGACCATCGACCTCGTCGACCAGAACGAGATGTTCCTGCGCGAGCAGCGCCTCAAGTTCGCCCTCGACGACGCTTCGGGCTCCTACGACGTCTGCCTCATCGACTGCAGCCCCGTGATGCGCAGGCTCGCCTTCAACGCCTACCTCGCCGCAGCGGAGGGCGGCATGGTCGCCATCCCCGTGAAGCTCGACTCCACCGTGATGCGCGGCACGGCGCTCACCGTCGAGGCGACGCGTTCCATCGCAGATGCGCTCCGTATGCCCACGCCCCGCTGGAGGATACTGCGCACGTGCGTTCCCGGCCGCATGACCAACGCCGAGGCCACGGGCGCGGCCGTGCTCGACGGGTTCTTCCCGGACGAGCAGTTCGAGACGGTCATACATGCGAGCAGCAAGGTCTGCGAGGGCAGCTGGCAGTGGAAGCCGGTGGCGGCCCTCGAGCCGGGGGGCCGCCCTCGGTGAGGCCGCCCTGGCGGCGGCCAGGGAAAGCGGGGGGCGCCCTTCGAGCCGGGGAGCCGCCCCGCGCGCGACTACGAGGCGCTCGCAGACGAGGTGTCCCGTGAACTCGCCTAGCCAGGTGGCCGCGGGCTTCACCATCACGGGGCTGCTCGACGGCGCGTCGCGCACCCGCGGGCGCTACCCGGTGTCCGAGATAGCGGTGGCCGACATCGCCGACCACCCGGCGAACGCCGCGTACTCCATGGACCCGGCCGGCATAGCCGAGCTCGCCGAGTCCATACGCCAGGACGGCCTCACCGACCTGCCGCTCGTGCGCAAGGTCGGCGACGGCTCGTGGCAGATGGTCTCCGGGCCCCGCCGCAAGGCCGCCTACGCGCTGCTCGCGAAGGGCGACCCCGCCTACGAGAGGATGCCCTGCCGCGTGATCGAGGGCATCGACGACGAGCGGGCGGTGACGCTGCTCCACGCCGCGAACTACTTCACCCGCGCGCTCACCGTGACCGAGCGCGCCGCTGCGACCGAGGCTCTCAGGGGCGACGCCGTGCGCCTGCGCTCCGAGGACCCGTCGCTTTCCGGCATGCGCGTCGACGACGTGAAGGCCGCCATCATCGAGCGGCAGACGGGCCGCAAGGTCTCCGGCAAGACCATCGCGCGCGAGGAGAGGCTGGCCCGCCGGATCGCCGAGGACCTCTCGCCCGAGTGGGCCGCCGAGGCCGACCGCGGCAACCTCAGCGCCGAGACGGTGCGCTCGCTCGCAGGCATGCCGAAGGAGCGCCAAGCGGAGATGCACGCCGCCATGGAGCCCTGGCGGCGCACCAAGCGGGAGCTCTCCGACTACGTGAGGAGCGAGAGCAAGACGCAGGCCGGCCCCGACGGGCGCATCGCGAAGGCCGCGAGGCTCGTCGCCGACTTCCTGGAGAGCCCGCCCGAGAGCCCGGGCGCGGCCGACCTCTCGCTGCTGCGCGAGATGGCGCTCATGACCGCCCCGTACGCGGATGCGGGCAGCGATGTCCGAAAGCGCCGCAGAAGGGCTTCAGGTTCGAAATCCAGCAAGTAGCCTATGGCGTCCGACATCGCGTCGGGCGTCCATAGCACTTGGGGACCGGGCGGCCTCGGACCCGTCATGCCGCGGGCCGTTTGGGAGCCCGCTTTCGCGAGGCCCGGTCCCAGAGGCGGCGCCCGAGCCGGGCCGCCGCCTGCGGGGGATCCCCCGCGCCCCTAGAGAGACGCGCCCGCCGCGCGGCGGGCCCGAGGAAAGGAATCCGCCATGGAAGAGGAA